>FWPV01000360.1_pt1 | contig 147839 bp, 134 predicted proteins | sample 2228371 | NCBI WGS metagenome assembly FWPV01 (sample SAMEA103939776, study PRJEB20133) | metagenome
CGCTCGGGCCGGGGGAGCGGGCAGAAGCTCAGTGCCGGCGATCCCTCCAGGTCGCCCGGCATCAGGAACCGGCCCGGCGCGACCGCCGACAACCCGGACGCCCGGAGCGCCGCCAGGTATTCGGTGAAGAGCTCGGCCAGCCGTCGTGCCACGGCCTCGTCGAGCCGCGCGGCGCCGATCGCTGGGGGCTCGGGCGGCGCGGCGCCGAGCTCCGCGGCACGCCCGGGCTGGCGGCCCTGATCGCCCACCACGCCCTGCTCTACGCCGATCTGCTCGACCCGGTGGCCCTGTTGCGCGGGCCGCCGAGCGGAACCCGGCTGGCCCGCTTCTGGCCTTATGCCACGAGCCCGGCCACCGAGGCGCCGGCTCCCGAGAGCGTGGCCCCCTACTCGGCCCTGATGGCCGCCACCCAGCCGATGGTGGCGGCCCAGCTGCTCGACGCCTATCCCTTCGGCCGCCATCGTCGGCTGCTCGATCTGGGCGGGGGCGAAGGGGTCTTTCTGGAGGCGCTCGCCGCCCGCTGGCCGCGGCTCGAGCTCGTGCTCTTCGATCTGCCGGCGGTCGCCGAGCGGGCCCGGGCCCGGCTCGCCCGAGCCGGGCTCGACCGGCGGGTGGTGGTCGTGGGCGGCGATTTCCGCTGCGATCCGCTCCCCCGGGGCTGCGATTGCGTCACTCTCGTGCGGGTCCTGCACGATCACGACGACGCCACGGTCCGCGATTTGTTGCGCAAGGTCCACACCGCCCTCGTGCCGGGTGGGGTCGTGGTGGTGGCCGAGCCGCTCGCGGGGGTGCGGGGAGCGGAACCGCTCGAGGCCTATTTCGCCTTCTATCTGGCGGCCATGGGTCGGGGTCGACCGCGCCGGGAAACGGAGCTGGCGGCCCTCCTGCACGAAACCGGTTTCGCGCGGCCGCGACGCCACCGCACGGCCGTGCCGCTGATCGCCGGGGTCCTGGCGGCCCGGCGGTGGTGAGGGCACGGTTTGTAAATTTGTCTTGACACGCGTATTTGTCATCGTAACTTGACGATGACGACGGATGCACCGTCGCGGCGACGTCGGGAGGCGGCCGGTCGGATGGACACCCTCGCCGTGGTGCTGAAAGCGCCCGAACGCCTCGCCCTGGAGCGGGTCGAGCTCCTCCCGGCCGGAGAGGAGGACGTCCTGATCGCGGTCGAGTGGAGCGGGATCAGCACCGGGACCGAGCGGCTCCTGTGGAGCGGGCGGATGCCACCCTTCCCGGGCATGGGCTATCCGCTCGTCCCCGGCTACGAGACGGTGGGCACGATCCTGGCCGCCGGGCCGCGGTCCGGACGCCGCGTCGGCGAGCGGGTGTTCGTGCCCGGCGCCCGCTGCTTCCGCGGACCCCGGCCGCTGTTCGGGGGGGCGGCGGCGCGCCTCGTGGCCCCCGGCCGCCGCGTGGTCCCGCTCGACCGCCCGCTCGACCCGCCCGAGAGCGCGGTGCTGTTGGCCCTGGCCGCCACCGCCCGGCACGTCCTGGCCACCGGCCCGCAGGGGGTGCTGCCGGAGCTCGTCGTCGGCCACGGCGTGCTCGGCCGGCTGTTGGCCCGGCTCGTGCGGCTCGCCGGGGGCACACCGGTGGTCTGGGAGCGCGACCCGAGCCGGGCCCGGGGAGCGGCGGGCTATCCGGTGCTCGATCCCGACGCCGATCCGCGCCGCGATTATCGATCGATCGTCGACGTGAGCGGCGATCCCGGGATCCTCGACCGGCTGATCGATCGGCTCGCACCGGGCGGGGAGATCGTCCTGGCCGGCTTCTACGCCACTCCCCTCGCCTTCACCTTCCCCCCGGCCTTCCTCAAGGAGGCCAGGATCCGGATCGCCGCCGAATGGACACCGGCCGATCTCGAGGCGGTGGCGACGCTCGTGACCCGGGGTGAGCTCGCCCTCGACGGGCTCGTGACCCACGGCCGACCGGCGCCGGAGGCCGAGCGGGCCTATCGGACGGCCTTCGACGACCCCGCCTGCCTCAAGATGGTCCTCGATTGGAGGGGCTGCGCATGAGCCTGGATGCGGCCGCGCGTGCGCGATCACCGCTCGGCGCCCCGGACGCGGGGCCGTCGGTGGAGGCCGCGCCGGCACCCGATCCGGTGGCGAGCGGGCCGGCCACGAAGGCCACCCAGATCGTCGCGATCTACGGCAAAGGTGGGATCGGCAAGAGTTTCACGCTCGCCAATCTGAGCTACATGCTGGCCCGGCAGGGCCGCCGGGTGCTGCTGATCGGCTGCGATCCCAAGAGCGACACGACCTCGCTCCTGTTCGGTGGGCGCAGCTGCCCCACGATCATCGAGACGAGCGCGCGCAAGAAAGCGGCCGGCGAGCCGGTCCGCATCTCCGACGTCTGCTTCAAGCGCGACGGTGTGTTCGCGATGGAGCTGGGCGGCCCCGAGGTCGGCCGGGGCTGCGGTGGCCGCGGCATCATCCACGGCTTCGAGCTGTTGGAGAAGCTGGGCTTCCACGAATGGGGCTTCGACTTCGTCCTGCTCGACTTCCTGGGTGACGTGGTGTGCGGTGGCTTCGGCCTGCCGATCGCCCGCGACCTCTGCCAGAAGGTCGTGGTCGTCGCCGCCAACGATCTGCAATCCCTCTACGTCGCCAACAACGTCTGCTCGGCGGTCGAGTATTTCCGCGCGCTCGGCGGCAACGTCGGCGTGGCCGGGCTGGTCGTCAACAAGGACGACGGCACCGGCGAGGCCCGGGCCTTCGCCCGAGCGGTGGGCATCCCGGTGTTGGCGGCGATCCCCGCCGACGAGGACATCCGCCGCAAGAGTGCCGCCTACGAGATCGTGGCCCGGCCCGGCGGGCGCTGGGCGCCTCTGTTCGAGGCCCTGGCCCGGGCCGTCGCCGAGGCGCCACCGGTGCGGCCGCGGCCGCTCGCCCACGAGCAGCTCCTGGCGCTCTTCAAGGGCGAGGCGGTGGGCCGCGACGTCGTGCTGGAGCCGGCGAGCGAGGCCGACATGTGCGGTGGCGTGCCGCCCGCGCGCCGCTCGCTCGAGGTGGTCTACGACGATGGTTGAGCGCGCCGATCGACCGCCCGGTCCGGGCGGCGAGCTGGTCTACGACGAGCCGGCGCCGGTCGACCCGATCGGTGCGGTCTCGACGGTCGAACCGACGGCCGGCACCGGCGAGGGCGTCGGGTGTCACGCGGCGGCCGAGCGGCTCGCCGCCGAGGCGACGGCCGCCGGCAAGCGCGAGCTGCTCGAGCGCTACGCCCGCGATGATCGGCGCGGCCCGCACGACAAGCCGCAGAGCATGTGCCCGGCGTTCGGCAGCTTGCGGGTCGGCTTGCGCATGCGGCGGGTGGCGACCGTGCTGTGCGGCTCGGCCTGTTGCGTCTACGGCCTCACCTTCACCTCGCACTTCTACGGGGCCCGCCGCAGCGTCGGCTACGTGCCGTTCAACTCCGAGACCCTGGTCACCGGCAAGCTGTTCGAGGACATCCGCGAGGCGGTCTTCCAGCTCGCCGATCCGGCGCGCTACGACGCGATCGTCGTCACCAATCTCTGCGTGCCCACCGCCTCCGGCGTGCCGCTCCAGTTGCTGCCGAAGGCGATCGAGGGGGTGCGGATCGTCGGCATCGACGTGCCGGGCTTCGGCGTGCCGACCCATGCCGAGGCCAAGGACGTGCTGGCCGGTGCCATGCTCCGCTACGCCCGGTTGGAGGCCCTGCAGGGACCGGTCCCGGCACCCGCCGGGGCGCGCAGCGAGCTGCCCACGCTCACGCTTCTGGGCGAACTGTTCCCGGCCGATCCGATGACCATCGGTGCGCTGTTGGCGCCGCTGGGGCTGGCCTGCGGTCCGGTCGTCCCGGTGCGCGAGTGGCGCGAGCTCTACGCCGCGCTCGCGAGCCCGGTGGCGGCGGCGATCCACCCCTTCTACACGGCGTCGATCCGCGAGCTCGAGGCGGCCGGTCGGCGGATCGTGGGCTCCGCCCCGGTCGGCGTCGAGGGGACGGCGGCGTGGCTCGAGGCGGTCGGCCGGGCCTTCGAGCTGCCGGCGGCCCGCGTCGACGCCGCCAAGGCCGCGGCCCTGCCGACGATCCGCGCCGCCCTCGAGGCGGCGCCGATCCGCGCCAGGATCACGGTCTCCGGCTACGAGGGCTCGGAGCTCCTGGTGGCGCGGCTGTTGATCGAGGCCGGGGCCGAGGTTCCTTATGTCGGCACCGCCTGCCCGCGCACGCCCTGGTCGGAGCCGGATCGGGAGTGGCTCGAGGCCCGCGGGGTGGTGGTCCGCTACCGGGCCACGCTCGAAGAGGATCTGGCGGCGGTCGAGGCGGTCCGGCCGGATCTGGCGATCGGCACCACACCGGTCGTCCAGAAGGCCAAGGAGCGGGCTCTCCCCGCCCTCTACTTCACCAACTTGATCTCGGCCCGGCCGCTCGTGGGCGCGGCCGGGGTCGGCGCCCTGGCCGCGGTGATCGGCGCCGCGCTCGCCCGGCGCGAGCGCTTCGAGACCCTGCGGCGCTTCTTCGAAGGCGTGGGCGCGGGCGAGACCGCCGGGATCTGGCCCCGGCCGCCCGAGCCGGCACCGTCGCGCAAGCGCGCCGTTTCGCTCGTCGATCGGCGCAAGGCCACGGCGGAGCGGGCGTCGTGTTGATCCTCGATCACGACCGGGCCGGCGGCTATTGGGGCGCGGTCTACGTCTTCACCGCGATCAAGGGCCTGCAGGTCGTGATCGACGGGCCGGTGGGGTGCGAGAACCTGCCGGTCACCTCGGTGTTGCACTACACCGACGCGCTGCCGCCGCACGAGCTGCCGATCGTGGTCACGGGGTTGGCCGAGGAGGAGCTCGGCCAGCACGGCACCGAGCGGGCGATGCGGCGGGCGCGGGCCGCGCTCGACCCCGATCGGCCGGCGGTCGCGGTCACCGGCTCGATCGCCGAGATGATCGGCGGTGGACTCACCAAGGAGGGGGTGGATCTGCGCCGCTTCCTGCCGCGGACGATCGACGAGGATCAATGGCAGGCGGCGGATCGGGCGCTCTATTGGCTGTGGAGCGAGTTCGGACCCAAGGGCGGCAAGGTGCCCGAGCGCCGTCGGGCACCCGGCGAGAAGCCACGGGTCAACATCGTCGGTGCCATCTACGGCACCTTCAACATGCCCTCCGATCTGGCCGAGATCCGCCGGCTGGTCGAGGGGATCGGTGCCGAGGTCGACCTCGTCTTCCCGCTCGGCAGCCATCTTTCGCAGATTCCCGAGCTCGCTCGGGCCGATGCCAACATCTGCCTGTATCGCGAATTCGGCCGGAGCTTGTGCGAGGCCCTGGGGCGACCGTGGCTCGCCGCACCGTTCGGCGTGCTCGGGACCACGAAGTTCCTGCGCGCGCTGGGCGAGGTCCTGGGCCTCGATCCGGAGCCGTTCATCGAGCGCGAGCGGCACACCACGCTCAAGCCGATCTGGGATCTGTGGCGATCGGTCACCCAGGACTTCTTCGGCACCGCGAGCTTCGGGATCGTGGCGGGGGAGACCTACGCCCGCGGCGTGCGCCGCTATCTCGAGGGCGAGCTCGGCCTGCCCTGCACCTTCGCGGTGCCGCGGATCCCCGGGGGCAAGACCGACAACGCGGCGATCCGCGAGCTCGTCCGGACCCGCACGCCGCTCGTGCTGTTCGGCAGCTACAACGAGCGGATGTATCTGGCCGAGAGCGGGGCACGGTCGGTCTACGTCCCGGCCTCCTTTCCGGGCACCGTGATCCGCCGTCACACCGGTACGCCCTTCATGGGCTACGCCGGTGCCTGCTTCCTCCTCCAGGAGGTGGGCAACGCCCTGTTCGACGCGCTCTTCCACATCCTGCCGCTCGCCAGCGAGCTCGATCGGGCCGCGCCCACGCCGGCCCGCCCGGACCGACCGCTGCCTTGGGACGAGGCCGCGCGGCGGGCGCTCGACGCGCTGCTCGAGCGCGAGCCGGTCCTGACCCGGATCTCGGCCGCCAAACGGCTGCGGGACCTGGCCGAGGCGCGAGCCCGGGCGGCCGGCGAGAGCCGCGTGACCCTGGCCCGCGTGCGCGAGCTCGACGGACCGGAGCCGGTCGCATGAGCACCCCTTCCCTCTCCCACTCGAGCCGATCGCGGCGCCCGGTGCGCCGCCGGTCGGTCGTCACGAACCGGAGGTCGCATGGCTCGGCTCGCTCGGGAGGCGCTCGCCGGGCCGCCGAAGCGGCGGTCCCGCAGCCTCGAGTTCCAGCTGATCTTCGCTGCGAGCTTCCTCGTGTTCCTGATCGCGGCGGTGGCCGGTCGCCTTGTGCGCGGCCACGCCCACGAGGGGGCGCGTGGGACGCCGCGCTCGGTGCTCGCCGAGGCCCGGGCAGCGGCGCACACCTTCGTACCGATGGTCTTCATGGGCTGAACGGGACGCCGGAGGGCGCCGTTCGGCCCACAAGAGGTTCGGCGCGGCGGCAGCTCCGCGTCGGGCGGACCCGCGCCACGGCGCGGGTATCGGCCGGTTGGCCGCTCACACGGAGGGTAGGATGGCTACGAATCTGGACAAACCCGGAGGCTCCTTGTCGGGCCTCTCCGAAGGCGAGGCGCGGGAGTTCCACCGCATCTTCATGCAGAGCTTCATCGCCTTCGTCGTGGTCGCGCTCATCGCCCATTTCCTCGCCTGGGCGTGGCGCCCCTGGTTGCCGGGCCCGCAGGGCTACGCGTTCCTCGACGGCGCGCGTGAGGCTCTGGGCGTGGTCGTGACGGCGTTCGTCTAGGAGGATCGACGATGTGGCGCATCTGGCTCCTGTTCGACCCGCGGCGCACGCTGATCGCGCTGTTTACGTTCCTCTTCGCCCTGGCGCTGCTCATCCACTTCATCTTGTTGAGCACCGACCGGTTCAACTGGCTCGAGGGGCCGCGCCGGGCCGCGGAGCTCGTGACCGGCACCCTGCTCGCCTAGGGTCGACGGTCCGCGACGGGGACGGCGGGTGGGGCCGGGCGAGCCGGCCCCGCCCCCGACCGTCCCGACCGAGCGAGGGAGGATCGGGCGATGGCGATGCTCAGCTTCGAGCGGAAATACCGGGTCCGGGGCGGTACCCTGATCGGCGGGGATCTGTTCGATTTCTGGGTCGGCCCGTTCTACGTGGGCTTCTTCGGCGTCACGACGATCTTCTTCACCGTCGTGGGGACCGGGCTGATCCTCTACGGTGCGGCGATCGGACCCACCTGGAACATCTGGCAGATCAACATCGCACCACCGGACATCTCCTACGGTCTGCGGCTCGCGCCGCTCAAAGAGGGTGGCCTGTGGCAGCTGATCACGATCTGCGCGATCGGCGCCTTCGTCTCCTGGGCGCTGCGCGAGGTCGAGATCTGTCGCAAGCTCGGCATCGGCTATCACGTGCCGATCGCCTTCGGCTTCGCCATCTTCGCCTACGTGACCCTGGTCGTGATCCGTCCGCTCCTGATGGGGGCGTGGGGACACGGGTTCCCTTACGGGATCTTCAGTCATCTCGATTGGGTCTCGAACACGGGATATCAATATTTACACTTCCACTACAATCCGGCGCACATGCTGGCGGTGACGTTCTTCTTCACCACGACGCTGGCGTTGGCGCTGCACGGCTCGCTCGTCCTGTCGGCCGCCAACCCGCCGAAGGGCGAGCCGGTCAAGGCCGCCGACCACGAGAACACCTTCTTCCGCGACTTCATCGGCTATTCGATCGGAACACTCGGCATCCATCGGCTGGGCCTGTTCCTGGCCCTCAACGCCGGGTTCTGGAGCGCCGTGTGCATCGTCATCAGCGGCCCGTTCTGGACCCGCGGCTGGCCGGAATGGTGGGGCTGGTGGCTCGATCTGCCGATCTGGCGCTGAGGTCGGGAGGATCGCCATGGCCGAGTATCAGAGCCTCTTCACCCAGGTGCAGGTCCGCACCCCGCCGCACACCGGCGTGCCGCTGCCACGCGGGACCTGGATCCGCCAGGGAACGCCCCGCTTCTCCTATCTCTTGGGCAAGATCGGCGACGCGCAGATCGGCCCCATCTATCTGGGCTGGCTGGGCGTCGCCTCGCTGGTCTCGGGGATCGTCGCGATCGAGATCATCGGCCTCAACATGTGGGCCTCGGTGAACTGGGATCCCGTCCAGTTCGTCCGCCAGCTGTTCTGGCTCGCCCTGGAGCCGCCGCCGCCGAAATACGGCCTGTCGATCCCGCCGCTGGCCGAGGGCGGCTGGTGGCTGATGGCCGGGTTCTTCTTGACGCTCTCGATCCTGCTCTGGTGGGTGCGCACCTATCGGCGCGCGCGGGCGCTGGGCATGGGCACGCACGTCGCCTGGGCGTTCGCCGCGGCGATCTGGCTCTATCTCGTGTTGGGCTTCATCCGGCCGATCCTCATGGGGAGCTGGTCGGAAGCGGTACCGTTCGGCATCTTCCCACATCTGGATTGGACGGCGGCGTTCTCGATCCGCTACGGCAACTTGTTCTACAACCCGTTCCACTGTCTCTCGATCGCCTTCCTCTACGGCTCGGTGCTGCTGTTCGCGATGCACGGGGCCACGATCCTGGCGGTGGCCCGGTTCGGGGGTGACCGGGAGATCGAGCAGATCGTCGATCGCGGGACCGCGGCCGAGCGGGCGGCGCTGTTCTGGCGGTGGACGATGGGGTTCAACGCGACGATGGAATCGATCCACCGCTGGGCCTGGTGGTTCGCGGTCCTGACCCCGCTCACCGGCGGGATCGGGATCCTCCTCACCGGCACGGTCGTCGACAACTGGTATCTCTGGGCGGTCAAGCACGGCGTGGCGCCGGCCTATCCCGAGGTCTTCCCGCCCGTGACCGATCCGGCCGCCGCGGCAGCGAGGTGAGCCATGCAACCCCCGAGTGGATACCGGACGCCACCCGTCCTGATCGGACTGGCCGTGGCGGCGGTGGTGATCGCGGTGGGGCTCGCCGCGACCTACGAGGCCCCACCGATCCGGACGAGCCAGACCGGGTTCCGGGGCCTGGCGATGGTCGACGTGCAGAACCCGCGCCGGGTGGCCGAACGGGTCGCCGCCAACCGGATCCCGGAGCCGCAGCCGGCGGTCGAACCGTCGGGGCAGAAGGCCGGCGAGCTCTACGAGAACGTGCAGGTCCTGGGTGATCTGGACGTCGAACAGTTCAACCGGCTGATGGCGGCGATCACCGAATGGGTCTCACCCGAGCAGGGCTGCGGCTATTGCCACGCCGAGGGTGAGCCGCTCAGTTCGGACGTGCTCTACACCAAGGTCGTGGCCCGCAGCATGTTGCGGATGGTCGGCACGATCAACGCCGACTGGCAGTCGCACGTCGGGGCCACGGGGGTAACCTGCTGGACCTGCCACCGCGGCCAGCCGGTGCCGAACGGCACCTGGTTCCGCGAGCCGAACCCGATGCAGGCGGGTGGGGTGGCGCAGGGGCCGACCGGCCAGAACCGGCCGGCACCGCTCGCGACCCTGGCCTCGCTGCCGGCCGATCCCTTGTCGGTCTTCCTGGAGGGGCGGGAATCGCCGCCGATCCGGGTGATCGGCGAGCGGGTCCTACCGGTGCGCGGCGAAGCCGGGGCGTCGATCCAGGACACCGAGCGGACCTATGCGCTCATGCACTATGTGAGCGATTCGCTGGGTGTGAACTGCACCTATTGCCACAACAGCCGGTCCTTCGCCGAATGGGACCAGAGCACGCCGCAGCGGATGACCGCTTGGCACGGGATCCAGATGGTCCGCGTCCTCAACGAGGACTATCTCCTGCCCCTCCAAGGTGTGTTCCCGAAGGAACGGTTGGGGCCGACGGGCGACGTGCCGAAACTCGCCTGTGCCACCTGCCATCAGGGCGTGGCCAAGCCGCTGCTCGGGGTCTCGATGCTCCCGGATTATCCGGAGCTGGCGGCCATCGCACGCTGAGCCGGGTGAGCGCACGCGGGCATCGGCGTGAGCCGGCCGCATCGGAGGCGGTCGGCTCGATCCGCATCGGCGGGTCGACGAGGCCGGGGAACAGCGCGTCGAGAGACACGATTGGACGAGCGGGCTCGTGCGCGGGCGCCCGGGCTGGCCTCGGGAGCGACACTCGTGAGAAGCGCTCGGGGGACCCACGAACCCGGGCCGTCGGCACGAGGCCGGGTCGGGGGTGGCAGCGGGGATCCGGGATCGGTGTGGCCTCGAGGAGGCGTGCCGTGGCTCCCTCCCGGGCCCTCGCCGCGAGCGCGGCCGGGAGCCGGAGGATCGCCTCGCGTGGGAGCCGATCGCGAGGGCCTACGACGGTCAGGGATGCGGCGCGCTCCCGTCGCTCGGGAGACTCGGAGCGCCGCGCGCGACCGACGGACGAAAGGTGCGGCGGATCGCGCCGTCGCACGGCGCACGCAACGCTCCCCCGACGCTTTCCAGCGGTGGTCCCGACCGGGTCGGGTCGCGGCCACCGGATCCGCGCGCTGCCGTGGCTCGTCGAGCTGGTCGATCGTCGGGTCGACGAAGGGTGATCTCGGGGGAGGCGGCGGGGTGGAGACAGCCGGTCGGAGAGGCGAGCCGGGTCCGAGGTCCGTTGCCGGCGGCCTCGGCCCCGGCGGAGCGAGGAGCCGGATGGATGAAGAGGATCCTCGGCGCCGATCGCGGGTGGCCCGCTCCGCCCGACGATCGAACGATCGAAGAAGGCCGCAGGCGGATCCATCGATCGGGACCGAAACGAGCCGAAGCGGCGTCGGCAGGGAGGCGAAGCCGAGGGTGGAGCGACCGGGACGAGGACGGACGAGGGGCCGGCCGGGGGCGGGGCGGCGTCGCGCGGGGACGTGGGTTCGCCGAAGGAAGGGGCGGCAGAGGCTCGGGGAGCCGAACGACCGGGCGGCTCGCGCGGCGAACGGGCCACAGGAAGCGATCCCCCACGGGGGCGAGGCAACGGACCGACCTCGGGGCGGTCCCGTCCGGGGCCCGAGGCAGTGGGACGGGCGGAGCGACCGGTCGGCACGAGGCGGGGCCGGTCTCGGGTGCCCCGCGAAGGCCGAGAGACGGGCGGGCCCGAAGGTGCGATCGAAAGCGGCCTCGATGCAGATCGTGGCGTTCGGCGGTAGCAGGCGGCCGAGCGCCGGGCACTCGGTGACCTCGAAGATCATCGGCGTGGTCTCGGGGGAGCTTCTTGCCGAGGTCGGTGCGGTGCGAAGGCCGTCAGGTGATCACCCGCCCGAGGCGGATCGCGACGGCGGGTGACAGGGGAAAAGCGCGTCCCGCGAGACCGAGAGTCGCAGACACGCTCGGATGTGTCGGTGCGAGCGGTCGGGGTGGGTGAAAGGCCGGGGAAGCACCAGAACCGGGTCCGCGGGCGCGTGGCGAGATCGCGGAGGACAGGCTTCGGCCGGTGGAACGAGCGCTCCCCACGGGCCGATCGAGGCAGGCGGTCGCGACGGTCCCGGGGGGCGCAACGAGCAGGGGGGCTGCGCGACGGGCCGAGGCCCGAGGGCCGCCGGGTAGCGCGGCGGATCTCTCTCGGCGAGCGGGCGAACCGGGGTGAACGGCCCGGACGGGCCCGGCCCGCAGCGGGGGTGCCGGAGGGGGCGGGCCCCTCCCCTCGCCGTCCGGACCGTGCCCGTCTCTCCTCGTCGGGCCCTCGTCGGGCGCGGGATCCGCCGCGTGCGGCGGATCCCCCGCCCGGGCTCGGGGCTTCGTCGGGGCGGGAGCGTGCCTCTTCCTATCAGTGCACTGATAAGGAGGGCCGGCCCGGGGGCGAGACGGCAGAAGGGGGGATCCCCTGCCCTCGCATCGGCGCGGCGCGAATTTCTCCCCGCTGCGCCGGGTACGTCGGACGCGGGCGGGCTTCGCGGGGGGCCCGCGGAGCCCGGCCGGGACCGGAACGCGGACGGGCCCATCCGGGCAGCGACAGGTGGGGCCGATCCACGCGGTCCGTTCGTGAGAAGGGGCGGCCGAAGTCCGGTGGCGCGCCGAGCGCCGTTGGTCTTCTGGACGAACGCGAGCCGGCGAGCCCGACGGGGACCGAAGGTGAGGTGGCCGCCCGCTCGGGAAGAGGTGAACGGCCGGCGGCCGGACCGTCCGGAACGGCCGAGTGCCAAGTGCGTGGCCGGGGCGGCAGGGCTCGGTGACGCGTGCCCGGGCCGTGGAGGGGGTGCCGAAGGTCTGGCGCGCGACCGGCGGTGTCGGCGCGGCTTGTCGTGACCACGGTGTGTCGGAAGGAGAAGGCGGCCAATCGGTCGACGCGGCTTCGACCGCTCGATCGGGCGAGCCGAGCGCCGGGCACGACGAGCCCGGGGGATCGGGCCGTCCACCCTGGCGGAACCGGGAGCCGCCCCGCCCGAGCGTGGCGCGGGGCGGGAGGCGAAGCGCCAGGGGGCGAGGATCGAAACCGCGTTCGGCCGGGCCAGGGGGATCGAGGGGAGCGAAGGGGACCGGGCGGGGCCGGGGCGAAGAGAGTCGTGGGGCTATCGGCTGCGACCGGATGCGGCACATCACGCCAGGAAAGGGGCAGCGGGCGGCCGGCGGGAGGAGGTCGTCGGTGCACGAGCGAGGGAGGGCGCGCAACGCGGTCCGTCGGGGAAGATCGGGGCGAACGGCAGGGATCGATGCCCCGCGATGTGCGGACCCGCGGGCATCCGCTCGCAGATGGGGGTTATCAGTGTACCGATAAGCCGGGATGCGAGCGCCGGAGCCCGTGACGCGGATCGGGTTCGAGGCCAGCGATCGCGATTCGAGGACGGACGAGTCGAGCGCGGTCGCCCGGCGGATGGGCCGTCGGGAGGGACGGGCGATCGGTGCGCCGATGGGGCTGGCTCGGCAGGAGCCGGGTCGTGACGGGTGATCGGATCGCAGGCCGACGACCGGTGTTCGAAACGTTCGCGCGTCGGGCGACGTCGCTCCACCACGGGTCGGCGGAGGAGTTCTTCGGTGCCATGGGCGGCAAACTTAGAGTCCCGCTCGTCGCATCCGATCGAGCGGACCGCCGGGGATCGGGGCCCCGCGGTTCGGGGGCCGAACGGCATCCGTCCGGATTCGGAGAGCAGAGCGGGAGGATCGATGCGCCGATGGGGCAGGAGGTCGAGGTGGGGCTCGGACCGTGCGATCGGGGTCGAGCCCGCGATCGCAGCTGGACGACCGACGGATTGGGGGAGGTTGACCCCGCCGGGCCGATCCAGGGGGCTATCAGTGCTCTGATAGGGCGGGGTGTCGAGCCGGAACCCGGAAGGTGGGATCGATGTCGCGCCCGGCGATCACGGTGCGAACACGGACGGGACGAACGACGTCGCCCACACGCGGGCCGGGAGCGGTTATCAGTGCTCTGATAGGGCGGGGCGTCGAGGTCGGAGACCCCGAACGTGCGATCGGGGTCGAGCCCGGCGATCATCGTGCGAAGACGGACGGGCCGAACGATCTCGTCCACGGGCAGGCCGGGGGCGGTTATCGGTGCTCTGATAGGATGCGATCGGGGGTCGCGGAACTGTGCCACCCGGCGGGACCGGGGTCGGTGAGCGATGCTCCACGACCCGAACGCCGCCCGACGCGGCCCCGAATGGTCAGCCGGCGAGAACGGGTTCGTCCGTGCACGGAGAGGCGAAACGCTGGCCGCCGAGTGACGAACACGAGCAAGTCGGGTCGGCCGTGCACGCAGAGGTAAACCATGTCGGCGCGACCGTCGGTGTCGTAGCCGACCGGGTCGGCCGTGCACGCAGAGGTAAACCCCCTGCGATCGGATCGAGCCCGAAACCGTGCAGCCCGGAGGCCTCATGAGCCCGCGGCGCCACCGACTCCGGGGCCCGCGGCGTGCGGGGAAGGATCGTCCGTGCACCGACGAGGACGGGCGAGGGGCGGCTCTGCCCGTGACGGACGATCGGCTTTCGGCGATCGATACCCGGCGGAAGGGGGGCCACGGGGCGAAGCTCGCTCGGGCCGGGAGAGTCCCGCTCGCCCACACGCGTACTGCGGGCCGCCGAGCCGTCCACCGATAGGCTGCCCGTTCCCGAAAAGGCGAGCGCCGCCGTACCGGCCGCTGCGCGCGATCCCTCCACCGTCGAGACCGACCCCGGCCCGGCCACGTCCCCTCGGCCCGTCGCCGATCCCCGCCGGGTCCACACCTGCCGTCACGAATCGGCCGTTCGCGACGAGCGTGGCACGGATGGGACGATCCCGCTCCGTTCACGCCAGCAGCGCTGATCAGCCCTGGAACCGGTCGACCAGCGCGTGTAGGAGGAAGACCGGGACGATCACGCGGGCCGGCCGATGGACGACATCGTCACGCGCTTCGAGCGCTTCGCCGAGCTGTGTCGCGCGGTCCAGCGCAAGGCGGTCGAGCTCGAGAACCATCCCGAGAAGCGCAAGCGCCTGCGCCGGTTCGGCGCCGGCGAGGTCGCCGCGGTGCTCGGCATCTCGCCCGGCCATCTGCGCAACCTCGTGCGCGAGCCGGGTTTTCCCGCGGGTGAGACACGCGCCGGCGGCCGCCGCAGCTTCGCCATCGAGGAGATCCACGCCGCCCGGGCCTGGCTGCATCGGACCACCGGCAATCCCCGCTACGCCCCGGGACGCCGGGCCGAGCAGGGGGAACGTCTGCAAATCGTCACCTTCGTCAACTTCAAGGGTGGCAGCGGCAAGACCACGACCGCGGTCCACTTCGCCCAGTATCTGGTGCTGCGCGGCTATCGGGTGCTGCTGATCGACCTCGATCCCCAAGCCTCGGCCACCGCGCTGTTCGGGCTCGATCCCGACGGCGAGATCGCCGAGGGCGGGACCTTCGCCGCCTGGCTCGCGCAGACGGCCGAGCCCGACGCGCTCGTGCGGCCCACCTATTGGCCCGGGCTCGATCTCCTGCCGGCCAGCATCGCCCTGCAGCACGCCGAATACGAGCTCGTGGGACGATTGCTCGAGCGGCGCGACTTCCCCTTCTACGCCCAACTCGCCGCGCTGCTGGAGCCGGTGGGCGAGCGCTACGACGTGGTGGTCTGCGATTGCCGACCGGATGTCGGTATGTTGACCTTGAACGCTCTGTGGGCGGCCACCGGCCTGGTCGTGCCGATCCCTCCCTCGATGCTCGACTTCGCGAGCTCCGGCGAGTTCTTCCGGTTCCTGGCCGGCGTGGCGCGCGACTTCCGCAGCTCGCTCACCCGCGACGCCCTCTCGTACGATTTCGTGCGGATCGTCACGACCCGCTTCAAGGCCGCCGATCGCAACCAGGCCGAGATCGTGCGCTGGAAACGCGCTCTCTTCCAGGACGCCGTGCTCGCCGAGCCGATGGTCGACACCGCCCTGATCGACGCCGCCGGGATCCTCAAGGAGACGCTCTACGAGTACGAGCCGGCCGGTAATCGGCGCACCTACGAGCGCGGCCTCGAGGCCATGGATCGGGTCAACCGCGCGCTCGAACGAGAGCTGTGGCGGGCCTGGGGACGGGCCGGGGAACCTTGAGGGAGCGAGCCGCCATGCGCCAGACCGACAAACGGGCCGCCCTCGCCGCCTCGATCGAGGCCCTGCAGGAGGGGACCGCGATCCCGGCGGCGAGCCCGCCCCGAGGGATCGTCGGCCGGGCCCTGGAGCTGCACAAGGAGGGGCTGCTCGAGCGGTTGCGCGCTCTCGAGGAGGGCCGCACCGCCGGAGCGGAGACGGGGGAACGCCTGGTGCGCCTCGATCCGGCGGTGATCGACGAGCCCTTGCCCGCCGATCGTCACCCGAGCGCCTTCGCCGATGCCGCCTTCGAAGCGCTCAAGACCAGCATCGCCGAACGGGGCCAGGACACGCCCGTCACGGTGCGGCCCAAGGGGGACCGGTTCGAGCTCGCCGCCGGGCGACGTCGGTTGGCCGCCTGCCGCGCGCTGGGCCTGCCCGTCCTGGCCCGCGTCCTGCCGCTCGACGACGAGGCGATGTTGGCCCTGCAATATCGCGAGAACGCCGAGCGGACCGACGTCACGCCCTACGAGCGCGGACGCTGGCTCGCCACCCTCGCCGCGCGGGGATGGAGCACCACCCGGCTCGCCGCCCTCACCGGCCTCTCCCAGCCCTCGATCGTCGACTATCTCCGGCTCGCCCGCTTACCGGCCGCGCTCCTCGACCGGTTCACCGATCCGCGGGCCCTCGCCCTCGCCGACGGTCGGCGTCTCCAGGCCGCCCTCGGCGCCGATCCCGAGGCCCTGGGGCGGATGCTGGCGACGCTCGACCAGCTCGCCGGCCGATCGACCCGCGAGCAGGTCGCACGCGCCCTGAGCGCGGCCCGCGAGCGAGCGGAGCGCCCCCGCGAGCGGCTGCGCGGTCGGATCGTGCTCGATCCCGCGGGGCGCAAGCTCGTGACCATCACCCGCAGCGGCAATCAATGGCTGTTCCGCTGGGCACCGGACGTCGACGAGGCGGCCATCGCCTGGGTGGCCGATCGGCTGGCCGAGCTCGTCGGGCAATGGTCGGCGACCGAGGCCTATCCGTGCACTGACAGATCGGCACCGGCCACCGGCTCGCCCAGCACGTAGACGCGGCGGACCGCCCGCTCGTCGCCCAGACGCAGCAGCACCGAGAGCTCCTCCTCGAGCGTGGCCGACCGCTCCAGCCGGTGCGCCATGGCCGAGGTGGCGCGCGGATCGAGGACCACGAGATCGGCCTCGAAGCCGGGCTCGAGCCGGCCGATCCGCTCCTCGAGCCCGAGTGCCGTGGCGTTGCCGACGGTCATCTGGCGAAAGGCGTCGAACGGTGTCCAGTCGCGGCCCCGCAGCCGGGCGATATCGGCCAGGGTCGCGGCCGTGCGCAGCATCGACCACGAGGTTCCGCCGCCCACGTCGGTGGCGAGCGCCACGCGGACCGGTCGGGGGCGGTCGAGGAGCCCGGCCGGATCGACCAGGCCCGAGCCCAAGAACAGGTTCGAGGTCGGGCAGAGCACCGCCACCGCGCCGGTCTCGGCCAGGCGGGCGCGCTCCTCCTCGGCCAGATGGAGGCAATGGCCCAGCAGCGTGCGCGGCCCCAGAAGACCGAACCGGTCGTAGACCTCGGTATAGTGCCGTGCCCAGGGAAAGCGCGCCCGCACCGCGGCGATCTCGGCCGGGCTCTCGGCCAGATGGGTCTGCAGCCAGCAGCTCGGATGACGGGCCAGAAGCGCCCCCACGGCCGCGAGCTGGGCCTCGCTCGAGGTCAAGGCGAAGCGCGGGCTGATCACGTAGCCCAACCGATCGACCCCGTGCCAACGGGCGAGGAGGGCCTCGGTGTCCCGCACGCTCGTCTCGAGATCGTCGCGCAGACCCTCGGGCCCGTGGTCCATCATCACCTTGCCGGCCAGGAGCCGCAGCCGTCTGCGGCGGGCCTCGGCCATGAGCGCGTCGATCGAGACCGCGTGCACCGAGCCGAAGACCACCGCGGTCGTGGTTCCCTGGCGCAACAGCTCGTCCAGGAAGAACCGTGCCGTCCGTGCGGCGTGCTCGGGATCGGCGAAGGCCCGCTCGGCCGGGAAGGTGTGCCGCTCCAGCCAGTCGAGCAGATCGCGGGCCGGCGAGGCGATCACCTGGCTCTGCGGGAAGTGGAGATGGGCGTCGATCAGGCCCGGTAGGACCAGCCGATCGCCGTGATCCTCGACGATCGTGCCCGCGGGCAGGTGGGGAAGTCGCCGGGCGGCGGGCTCGATCCGGGCGATCCGGCCGTCGGCGACCTCGATCAGATGATCGACCCGGAGCCGGACGTCGCCTTCGCCCGAGAAGTCGAGCAGCCGGCCGCGGATCACCCGGTCCGGCCGGGCGGCGGACCCGCTCATCCGCCGGGGGCTCCGGCGGCGAGCCAGCGGGCGAGCACGGCCCGCTCCTCGGCTTCGAGCTCGGTGAGGTTGCCCGGCGGCATGGCACCGCTGTGGACCGCCTGCCTGGCGATCAGCGGCGCCCAGCGACGGATCGCCTCCGCCGTGTCGAGCCGAACGCCCTTGGGCGCGGCCGCGAGACCCGGCCAGATCGGCTGCTCGGCGTGGCACATGGCGCAGCGGGCGGCGAGGATCGCCTCGACCTCGGTGAAGGGGGGTGGGGGAGCCGAGCTCGCCGCCCGGACCGGCTCGACGGGCGGGCGGGTGAGCCACAGCGCCACGGCCGCGGCGGCCGCGACCACACCCCAGCTCCACCAGGGTGACGGCCGTCCGGCGTGCCGCTCGTTGAAGAAGTGACGGATCGCGAAGCCGATCACCAGGACGAGGGCGAGGATCAGCCAGCTCCAGTGATTGTCGAACACCAGAGGATAATGGCCGGCGATCATCGTGAACACGACCGGCAAGGTCAGATAATTGTTGTGCAGCGAGCGTTGCTTGGCGCGGCGGCCGAGCTCCGGGTCGGGCAGCCCGCCGGCCAGAAGAGCTCGGACCGCCTTGCGTTGGTTGGGGATGATGACGTGGGCCACCGACGCCACCATGCAGGTGCCCAACAGGGCACCGGTCTGGATCATCGCCCCGCGCCCGGAGAAGATCCGGGTCATGGCGAAGGCGAAGAGCACGAGCAGCACGACGCCGACCAGGGCCAACCAACGATCGTCGCGGCCGAGGGGGGAGCGGCAGAGGATCTCGTAGACGAGATAACCCAGAAGGATCGAGGCGAGGCCGATGGTCACGGCCCGCCAGGGTTCCAGGGGCCACACCACCGGATCGATCAGGTAGAGTTCGGGTTTCGCGTAATAGATCGCGACGAGGAGCAGGAAGCCCGATATCCACGTGGTGTAGGCTTCCCATTTGAACCAGGTCAGCTTCTCCGGAAGCTCGGGCGGGGCGATCGTGTATTTTTGCATCCGGTAGAAGCCGCCGCCGTGGACCTGCCAGGCTTCCCCGGCGACGCCGGTGGGAAGACCCGGGCGTTTCTCGAGCGAGGCATCGAGATGGACGAAGTAGAAGGAGCTGCCGATCCAGGCGATGCCGGCGATCACGTGGAGCCAACGCAAGCCGAGCTCGATCCCGTCGGCGAGGGCCACGTCCATGCCCGCTCTCTCCCCCTTGGTGCGCGGCGAGTTGAGCCGCTCTCCCGCCGGCTCGGCAAGCACCCTCGGCACGGGGGGATCGAGCGGCCCGTTCGAGCCGATCGATCGACTCCCGGATCGGCGGCACGGCCGAGAGAGGAGGGGCGACATGCCGGAGAGCGTCCACGAGGTGGTCGAGATCCCCGCCACCGGCGGCGAACGGCGACAGCGGCCGGGACCATCGTCGGAGGGCCGTGTCGCGGTGCGGCACCGGGCCCGGCACTCAGCGCGGCGGCAGGAAGGTGCGCCCGAGCCCGGCCGGTGCCGCGCTCCACCGGCCCCCGGCGACCAGCGCCAGCACCAGGATCGTCGCCAGATAGGGCAGCATCGAGAGCAACTGGGCCGGCACGGGCAACAGACCCGAGCTCTGGGCGTGCAGCTGGAGGATCGCGACGCCGCCGAACAGATAGGCGCCCAGGAGGAGGCGGACCGGCCGCCAGGCGGCGAAGACGACGAGGGCGAGCGCGATCCAGCCCCGCCCGGCGGTCATCTCCTCGATCCAGAACGGCGTGTAGGCGAGCGAGAGGAAGGCGCCACCCAGCCCGGCCATGGCACCACCGAAGAGGGTGGCCAGGGCGCGGATCCGGCGGACCGGATGGCCCATGGCGTGGACCGCCTCGGGGTTCTCGCCGCAGGCGCGCAGCACCCGACCGGCTCGGGTCGCGGTCAGGAACCAGGCGACCGCCGGAACCGCCAGATGGGCCAGATAGACGAGCGCGTCCTGACCGAACAGGAGCGGGCCCAGAAGCGGCAGATCGGAGAGGCCGGGTAGGGCGAGCCGTGGCAGCCGGTCGACCGGGGTGCCCACCAGGCCGGCGCCGAGGAGGGACGACAGGCCGGTGGCGAAGATCGTGAGGGCGAGCCCGCTCACCACCTGATCGGCCAACAGGACGAGCACGAGCAGGGCGAACAGGCCGGCGAGCGTGGCTCCGGCGGCGGCCGCGGCGAGCAGGGCGAGGGCGGCGCTGCCGGTCAGCAGGGCCACGGCGAAACCGGCCACCGCGCCCACCAGCATCATGCCCTCGACGCCGAGATTGAGGACGCCCGCGCGCTCGGTGACGAGCTCCCCGGTCGCCGCGAGCAGGAGCGGCGTGGCGGCGGTCACCACGGTGGCCAGCACCGCCACCAGGAGCTCGAGGCTCACGGCCGGACCGCCCCGGCGGGGCGCCGCAGCCGGATCCGGTAGCGCACGAGGATCTCGGCGGCGAGCAGGAAGAACAGCAACAGCCCCTGGAACAAGCCGGTCACCGCTTGCGGCAGGCCGGCCTCGATCTGCGCGGTCTCGCCGCCCAGATAGGCGAGCGCCACGACCAGGGCCGCCGGCAGGATCCCGAGCGGATGCAGCCGGCCCAGAAACGCCACGATGATGGCCGTGAAGCCGTAGCCCGGGGTCAAGGTCGGCAAGAGCTGGCCGATCGGCCCGGTGACCTCGAGGATCCCGGCGAGACCGGCCGCGGCACCGGAGACGAGCAGGCAGCCGTACACGATCCGGCCCCGCTCGAACCCGGCGTGGGCCGCCGCGGCCGGCGCGCTGCCGCTCACCGCGAGCGCCAGGCCCAGGATCGTCCGGCCGCCGAGCAGCTGGGCGAACAGCGCCAGGGCGGGGACCAGGAGGACCCCGGGATGCAGCCGCGTGCCGTCGAACAGGACGGGCAGGCTCACCTGGAAGAGGCGGGTGTGCGGGAAGTTGAACCCTTCCGGATCGCGCCACGGGCCGTAGACCAGGGCCGAGAGCAGGAGCTGGGCGACGTAGACGAGCATCAAACTCACGAGGATCTCGCTCGCTCCCCGGCGGACCCGCAGCACCGCGGGGATCCAGGCCCAGGCGGCACCGGCCAGGATCCCGGCCAGGATCGCCGCTCCCAGGACCCAGGGCGCGTCGACCGGCCAGAGCGCCAGGAGCACGCCCCCGCCGGCGATCGCTCCGAGCGTGAGCTGGCCCTCGGCGCCGATGTTCCACACCCCGGCACGAAAGCCCGGCGCCAGGCCGAGTGCGATCAAGGCGAGCGGGGCCGCCTTCACGAGGAGCTCGCTCACACCCCAGAGGTTCCCGAGCGGGGCCAGGAAGAACGACCAGAGGGCGCGGCCCGGATCCACGCCGAGCCCGAGGAACAGCCCGATCCCGGCGAGCGCGGTGAGGGCCACCGCCAGGCCCGGGGCCAGGATCCGCCAGAGCGTGGAGGGCAGCGGGCGGGGTTCGAGGACGAGGCTCATGCGCCGATCGCCGTGGCGGTCTCGTGCAGGCCCCCCATCAGGAGCCCGATCTCGTCGAGGGTGAACGCATCCGTCGGCCGGGCCGCGGAGAGACGGCCGCGATCGAGGACCGCCAGCCGATCGGCGAGTGCCAGGAGCTCGTCCAGATCCTGACTGATCACGAGCACGGCGGCACCGGCGGCGGCGAGTTCGCGCAACGCGGCGTGGATCGCCGTCGTGGCGGCGGCGTCCACCCCCCAGGTCGGTTGCGCCGCCACGAGGACCTCGGGCCGCTGCAGGATCGCCCGGCCGATCACGTAGCGCTGCAGATTGCCGCCCGACAGGCTCGAGGCCGGCGCATCGAGCGCCGGGGTGCGCACGTCGAGCCGCCGGACGATCTCGGCGGTGGCGGCGCGCGCCGCGGCCCAGCGCACGAGCCCGTGGCGCACGAGGCCCAGTCGCTCGCGGGCGGCGAGGACGGTGTTGGCGGGCAAGGGGAGCTCGCCGACCGCGGCGTGGCCGAGTCGCTCCTCGGGAACGGCCACGAGCCCCAGGGCGCGGCGGGCGCCGGGCCCGAGCGTGCCGATCGGCCGACCGTCGAGGCGGACGGCCTCGGCCCGAGGTGCCGGCCGCTCGCCGGCCAGGATGCGGAACAGCTCGTCCTGGCCGTTGCCGGCGATGCCGGCCACCCCCAGGATCTCGCCCACCCGCAGCTCCAGGGAGACCTCGACGAGCGGCGTCCCGAACGGTCGATCGGCCGGGGCCGACAGCCGCTCCACGGCGAGCCGCACCGGGCCCGGGTCGGGCCGCTCGCGGCGCTCGACGGTGCGGATCTCGGCCCCCACCATGAGGGCGGCGAGCCGGCGCGGATCGGTGCGGCGCGGATCCACGCTCGCCACCACCCGGCCGGCGCGCAGGATCGTCGCCCGCTCGCAAAGCGCGCCGATCTCGGCCAGCTTGTGGGAGATGTAGAGGATCGCACAGCCCTCGGCGGCCAGCCGGCGCAAGGTCGCGAACAGCCGGTCGACCTCCTGCGGGGTCAACACCGAGGTCGGCTCGTCCATGATCAACAGACGCGGTCGCTCGAGCAGGCAGCGGACGATCTCGACCCGCTGCCGCTCGCCCATCGACAGCTCGCGGACCGGCCGATCGGGATCGAGGGCGAGGCCGTAGGTCCGCTCGGCCTCGCGGATGCGGCGCACGAGCTCGCGCCGGGAGAGCCGCTCGTCGAGCCCGAGGGCCACGTTCTCCGCCACGTCGAGGGCCTCGACCAGCGTGAAATGCTGGAAGACCACGGCGATGCCGAGAGCCCGGGCGATCCTCGGACCGGTGATCCGCACCGGCGCCCCGTCGATCCGGACGGTTCCCGAATCGGGCTCGAGCAGGCCGTAGATCTGCTTGACGAGGGTCGACTTGCCGGCGCCGTTCTCGCCCAGGAGCGCGTGGATCTCGCCCGGCTGGACCACGAGATCGACGCCGTCGTTGGCGACCAGCCGGCCGAAGCGCTTGGTGATCCCCTCGAGCGCGAGACGCGGCGGGACGCTCATGCGGCGTCCCGCGCGGTCGAGCGAGCGTCGAGCGCGCGCCACAGCTCGGCCGCGGCGAGCAGGGCGATCACCTCGGGCCGCTTGTCGGCGGTGGTCCCACCGAGCGGGCAGGCGAGCCGGGCGAGCCGCGCCTCGGGGAGGTCGAGGGCCCGCAGCCCCTGGAGGAAGCGGGCGCGCTTGGTGCGCGAGCCGATCAGGCCCACGTAGCGCGGATCGGGGCGAGCGAGGGCCGCCGCCACGAGGGCGAAGTCGAGCGCGTGGCTGTGGGTGAGGACGAGCACCGCCGCCACCTCGGGTGCCGTCTCCAGAACGCGCACGGGATGATCGCTCGCGAGGATCGTGACCCCGGGCGGCGGCTCGGCCGGGAAGGCCTCGGGGCGCGGGTCGATCCAGGAAAGGCGCAAGGGTAGGGGTGCCAGCACCCGCACGAGGGCGCGCCCGACGTGCCCCGCCCCGAACAACAGGACCGCGGGCCGCCGTGCCCGCTCCGCCCGCTCCTCGGCGGCGAGCGCGGCGAGCGTCGCCGCATCGGCCCGCACGAGCGCGAGGGTCACTCGACCACCACAGCACTGACCGAGCTCGGGGCCGAGCACGAGCTCGAGCCGAGCCTCGGTCTCCCCGGCGGCGAGCATCGCTCGGGCCCGGGCGATCGCTCGCCATTCGAGCTCGCCACCGCCCACCGTGCCGGCGATGCCGGTCTCGTGGACCAGCATCCGCGCGCCCGGCTCGCGCGGCACCGAGCCGTGCGCCGCCGCGATCCGCACGAGCACGGCCGGTCGGCCGGCGGCCAGCAGCGCCTCCAGGGTCGCGGCGAGGGAGCTCATGCGGTCGGCGCGCCCGCCGCCGCGCGCACCCGCTCGATCGCCCGGAGCACCGCCTCCGGGGTGGCGGGCGGGTCGAGGCGCGGACAGATCCGATGCCCGGCCAGGCTCGCGATCGCGTCCGAGATCGCGTGCAGGACGGCGGTCGCGAGCATGAGCGGCGGCTCGCCCACCGCCCGGCTGCGGTGGATCGTGGGCTTGCGGTTGGGGGCGCCGTCGAAGAGGGCGATGTTCAGCACGCGCGGCCGATCGCCCGCGGTCGGGATCTTGTAGGTCGAGGGGCCGTGGGTGCGCAGCCGGCCCTGCTCGTCGAAGACCAGCTCCTCCATGGTGAGCCAGCCGATCCCCTGGATCAGACCACCCTCGATCTGGCCCAGATCGACCGCCGGATTGAGCGAGCGTCCGCAATCGTGCAGCACGTCGACCCGGTCGATCCGAAGGGTGCCGTCGAGCGTGTCGACCGTGACCTCGGCACAGGCCGCCCCACAGGCGAAATAGTAGAACGGTCGACCGCGTCCCGCCTCGCGGTCCCAATGGATCTCCGGGGTGCGGTAGAAGCCCGGGGCCCACAGCTGGATCCGCGCCCGATAGGCCTCGGCCACGAGCTCCTCCCACGTGATCTCCTGATTGCCGACGCGCAGCCGCCCGGGCAGCCAGTGGAGCTGCTCGGCCGGGGCCGGCCAGCGCTCGAGGGCGAAGGCGGTGAGCCGTTCCTTGAGGGTGCGGGCCGCCGCCTGCGCCGCCATGCCGTTGAGATCGCTGCCCGAGGAGGCGGCGGTGGCGGAGCTGTTGGGGATCCGCCCGGTGTCGGTGGGGGCGAGGCGGATCCGCTCGAGATCGAGGCCGAGCTCCTCGGCCACCACCTGCGCCACCTTGACGAACAGGCCCTGACCCATCTCGACCCCACCGTGCGCCAGGAGCACGCTGCCGTCGCGATAGACGTGCAGGAGCGCCCCGGCCTGGTTGTACCAGGTGGCGGTGAACGAGATCCCGAACTTCACGGGCGTGAGGGCGAGGCCCTTCTTGAGGACCGGGCTCGTCGCGTTGAAGGCGGCGATCGCCCGCCGGCGGCCGGCGTAATCGGCGCGCTCGGCGAGCGTGTCGAGGAGCGCCTCGAGCGGGACGTCCTCGATCGGCTGATGGTAGGGGGTGAGATCGCCCTCGCGGTAGAGGTTGCGGCGGCGGACCTCGAGCGGATCGAGCCCGGTGGCGAAGGCGATCTCCTCGACGATCCGCTCGGCCACGAGCACGCCTTGCGGTCCGCCGAAGCCGCGGAAGGCGGTGTTCGAGCAGGTGTCGGTCCGCCAGGGCTCGGCCACCAGCCGGACCGCCGGATAGTGATAGGCGTTGTCGGCGTGGAACAGGGCCCGGTCGGTGACCGGCCCGGAGAGATCGGCCGACCAGCCGCAGCGGGCGGCGAGCGTGGCGCGCACCGCGTGGATGGTCCCGTCGGGGGCGAAGCCGACCTCGTAGTCGACCAGGAAATCGTGCCGTTTGCCGGTGACGAGCCCGTCCTCGTCGCGATCGGGGCGCAGCTTGGCCGGCCGGCCGGTGCGCCACGCCACGAGGGCGGCCAGTACGGCGAACAGATTGGCCTGGGTCTCCTTGCCGCCGAACCCGCCGCCCAGCCGGCGACAGCGCACGGTGACCGCGGCCATCGGCAGGCCCAGGGCGCGGGCGACCGTGAGCTGGGTCTCGGTGGGATGCTGGGTCGAGGACCAGACCAGCATCTCCCCCTCGATCCCCGGCACGGCGAGCGCCACTTGGCCTTCGAGGTAGAAATGCTCCTGGCCGCCGATCCGCATCCGCCCGGCCAGGCGGCGGGGGGCGGCGGCCATCGCCGGCTCGACCGCGCCCCGCAGGAGCCGCAGCGGCCGGCACACGAAGCCGTAGCCGGCGGCCCGGGCCTGCTCGATGGTCACCGCGGGCTCGCGATCCTCGTACTCGACCCGGGCGAGCCGGGCGGCCCGTCGAGCCTGCTCGCGGGTCTCGGCCGCCACCACGAAGAGCGGCTGGCCGAAGAACCGGACCTCGTCCCCGGCCAGGGCCGGCTCGTCGCCGGCGTGGACCGCCGACAGATCGATCGCCGCACCCGGATCCTCGGCCGTGAGGACCAGGACCACACCCGGGGCGCTGCGGACCGCCTCGAGGTCGAGCCGGCGGATCCGCGCCCGAGCCCGCTGCGCGAGCCCCAGGGCCAGATGCAGGCAGCCCTCCGGCTCGGGCAGATCGTCGACGTAGAGCGCCCGGCCGGTGACGTGCTCGATCGCCGAATCGTGGGCGACCGCGCTGTGCACCCCACCGCGGATGGTCGAGGCGGGCTCAAGCACGATCCGCCTCCGCGTCCAGACGGGCGGGAACCGCGCGGCTCTCGAGGAAGAATCGGCGCAACAGATTGCCGGCCAGGGTGCGGCGATGGGCGGCCGTGCCGCGATGATCGGAGATCGGTTGGAAGTCTCGATCGAGGGCCGCCACCGCCCGCTCGACCGTGGCCTCGCTCCAACGGGCCCCGAGGAGGGCGGCTTCGGCGGCCCGGGCCCGCTTCGGGATCTCGGCCAGGCCACCGAAGGCGAGCCTGGCCTCGACCACCCGATCGGCCTCGATGCGCAGGGCGAGCCCGGCGCTCACCGTGGCGATGTCCTGATCGCGCCGCTTGCTCACCTTCTCGAAGACGAAGCGGGTGCCGGGCGAAGGACGGGGGATCAGAACCGCGGTCACGAGTTCGTCGGCTGCGAGCGCGGTGCGCCGATAGCCCGTGAAGAAGGCCTCGAGCGGCAGCTCGCGCACGGCCCCGCGCGAGCGGAGCTCGACCCGCGCGTCGAGCGCGAGGAGGGCGGGGGCCCCGTCGCCGACCGGCGAGGCGTTGGCGAGATTGCCCGCGATCGTGGCGGCGGCCCGGATCTGCTCGCCGGCGAAGCGCGCGAGCAACCGGCCCAGGCCCGGTTCCAGGCGCCGCAGCGCCGCAGCCGCTTCGCGCCAGGTCACCGCGGCGCCGATCCGCAACCCCTGTGGGCCCTCCTCGATCCGCCGCAACGCCGCGACGCGGCCGAGCCGGAGGATCGTCCGCGGTCGGTGCAGCTCCTTGGTGAGCGCCAGGCCGAGATCGGTCCCGCCGGCCAACAGCATGGCCCGCGGCTCGGCGGCACGGTGCTCCAGGAGCAAGGCGAGCCGGGTGGGGGCGAGGAACCGGGCGCCGTCCGGGCCTTCGAGCAGGAGGGGGCGGGGATCGTCGAGGGCGGCCAGCCGCGCGCGCCACCGCTCGGCGTCCCGCCGAAGCGGGTCGGCCGCCGGATCGGCTTCGGCATAGGCCCGCTGGACCGCCCGCACGATCGGCCCGTAGCCGGTGCAGCGGCAGAGATTGCCGGCGAGCCGGGCGTCGATCGTCGCTTCGGACGGGACCGTCGGATGGTCGAGCCAGAGCGCGCGCAGGCTCACCACGATGCCGGGGGTGCAAAAGCCGCACTGGCTCGCATGTTCGAGGACCATCGCCCGCTGGATCGGATGGAGCCGATCCGCGCCTTCGGCCATGTCCTCGACGGTGGCGATCCGGCAGCCGTCGACCGTGGCCAACAGCGTGATGCAGGCGCAGACCGGCTCGTGCACCAGCCGGTCACCCACGAGGCGGGTCAGCAGGACCGTGCACGCCCCGCAATCGCCCTCGTTGCAGCCCTCCTTGGTCCCGGTGCGACGCTCGACCCCGCGCAGCCAGTCGAGCAGGGTGGTGGTCGGGGCGACGCCGCTCGGCGTGCGCGGCTCGTCACCGAGCCAGAAGCGGATCGCTCGCCGCGGACCGGCCGCGTCCTCGGCCATCAGCTTCCCCGATAGGTGGTGTAGCCGTAGGGACTCACGAGCAAGGGAACATGGTAGTGGGCGTCGGGATCGGCGATCCCGAAGCGCACCGGTACCGCCTCGAGGAACGGCGGATCGGGGAGGACGACCCCGCGCCTGCGGAAATAGTCGGCCACCGCGAAGACCAGCTCGAAGCGACCGACCCGCATGGTCCCGGGGCCGAGGAGCGGGGCGTCGAGGCGGCCGTCGGCATTGGTCGTGGCCTGCACGATCGGCCGCCGGCCGCCCGCCGGTTCGAGGGCGAAGAGGGTCAAGGCGAGGCCGGCGGCGGGGCTTCCCGCCATCGTGTCGAGCACGTGGGTGGTGAGCCGTCCGCGCCCGCCCTCGGTGGTGCCCGTCATCGCCCGTCCCCTCGGGTTCGTTCCGCTCGAAGCGAACCCCGTTCCACCGAGCCGCACAAGGCCCTAAGGCTGGGGCGGCGAGCGTGGAGGACCGACCATCACCACCGCCATCCTCGACCGGCTCTTCGATCGGCTCGATCGGCTCGCCGCGATCAGCGACGAGCCGGGCCGGCTCACCCGTCTGGCCTGGGGCCCGGCCTGGCTCGAGGCGGTCCGCCTGGTCCGCCGGTGGATGGAGGAAGCGGGTCTCGTGACCCGGCTCGACGCGGTGGGCAATCTGATCGGCCGACGGGAGGGCCGGATCCCGGCGGCTCCGGCGCTCGTCCTGGGCTCGCATCTCGACACGGTGATCGACGCCGGTCGCTTCGACGGGGTGCTGGGGGTGCTCCTGGGGCTGGCGGCGGTCGAGGAGATCCGGGCGCGCGGGCTCGCGCCACCCTTCGCGCTCGAGGTCGTGGCCTTCGCCGACGAGGAGGGGGTGCGCTTTCCCTGTGCCCTCACCGGCTCGCGGGCGATGGCCGGAACGCTCGATCCCGAAATCCTGGAGCTGCGCGATCGAACCGGCCGCAGCCTCGCCGCGGTGCTACGGGAATGCGGACTCGATCCCGGCGGGCTCGCCGCCTGTGCCCGTCGGCCGGGCGAGCTCCTGGGCTATCTGGAGGCGCACATCGAGCAGGGGCCGGTCCTCGAGCAGGCGGGGGCGGCGCTCGGGCTCGTCACCGGCATCGCCGGGGCCTCTCGGCTCGAGGTTGCGGTCGAGGGCCAGGCCGGCCATGCCGGCACCGTGCCGATGCGGCTGCGTCGCGACGCGCTCGCCGCGGCGGCCGAGATGGTGCTCGCGGTCGAGCGGCTGGGGCGCGGCACCGAGGGCCTGGTGGCGACCGTGGGCCGCCTCGACACCGCACCCGGCACGGTCAACACGATCCCCGGTCGGGTGGTCTTCACGGTCGATCTGCGCAGCGGGGAAGATCGGGTGCGGATCCGGGCGCTGGCCGACCTGCGCGCCTGTCTCGAGGAGATCGCCCGGCGGCGGGCGGTCGCGGTCCAGATCACCACCACCCACGAGGCCCCAGCCGTGGCCTGCGCGCCCCGCCTCCTGGAGAGGCTCGCCCGCGCCCTGGCCCGCCACGGCTTCCCCGAACGGCGGCTGGTGAGCGGGGCCGGGCACGATGCCGTGGCGATCGCCGCGATCGCGCCCGTGGCCATGCTGTTTTTGCGCTGTCGCGGCGGGATCAGCCACGATCCGGCCGAGTACGCCGCTCCCGAGGACATCGCCGCCGGCCTCGCCGTGCTCGTCGAGACCATCGCTCTTCTGGCCGAGGAGACCCCGTGAGTCCCCCGCTCGAACGGATCGCCGCGCTCGTCCGCGCCCGCTTCCCGGCCGAGCAGGCCTTCCTGGCCGAGCTCGTGCGCATCCCCACCGACAATCCACCGGGCGATCTGGCGCCGGCCGCCGAGCGGATCGCGGCCCTCCTCGAAGGGTCGGGCTTCGCGGTCGAGCGCCATCCGGTCCCCGCCGAGCGCGTGCACGCGGCCGGCATGCGCAGCGCCACCAATCTCGTGGTCCGGCACCGCTTCGGTGAAGGGCCGGTGATCGCCCTCAACGCGCACGGCGACGTGGTCCCGCCGGGCGAGGGCTGGAGCACCGATCCCTATGGTGCCGAGATCCGCGACGGCTGGATGTACGGCCGCGGCGTGGCGGTCTCGAAATCCGACATCGCCAGCTACGCCTTCGCCCTGCTCGTGCTCGTCGAGCTGGCCCGTGAAGGCCTGCCGCTTTGCGGGACGGTCGAGCTGCACGTGACCTTCGACGAGGAGGCGGGCGGCGAGATCGGCCCCGCGTTCCTGCTCGAGCGCGGCATCGTCCGGCCCGATCTGGCGATCGCCGCGGGCTTCTCCTACGCGGTCGTGACCGCGCACAACGGCTGTTTGCACCTCGAGGTCGAGGTGGGGGGACGCTCGGCGCACGCCGCCTTGCCGCACACCGGGATCGACGCGCTCGAGGCCACGAGCCATCTGCTCGTCACCCTCTACGCCTTCCGCCGCGAGCTCGCGCAGCGCCTCAGCGCCACACCCGGGATCGGCGCGGCCCAGCTCACCATCGGGCTGATCGCCGGGGGGATCAACACCAACGTGGTCCCCGACCGGATCACCTTCCGGCTCGATCGACGGATGATCCCCGAGGAGGATCCGCAGCGGGTCGAGGCCGAGCTGCGCGCGCTGCTCGAGGGCGCGATCCGGGCCTTCCCCCGGGCTCGTCTCGAGATCCGGCGGATCCTGCTGGCCCGGCCGCTGCGCCCGCTGCCCGGTCAGGAGCGGCTCGTGGCCGCGCTCACCCGCCACGGCGAGCGGGTGCTGGGCGAGCCGATCGCGGTCCAGGGCGTGCCGCTCTACACCGATGCCCGCCACTACGCCGAGGCCGGGGTGCCGATCGTGCTCTACGGCGCCGGTCCCCGGACCCTCGAGGAAGCCAACGCCCATCGCGCCGACGAGCGGCTGGCGCTGGCCGATCTCGAGAAGGCCACCACGATTCTGGCCGCGGCCCTGGCCGAGCTGCTCGCTCCGCCTCGGACCTGAACGCGCCGCGCCGGCCGGCGCTTCGGCGCGGGCTCAGCGGTGCGGATCGAGGACCTCGAGCAGACAGGCGCGCAGCGCCGCGTCGACCTCGGGCTCGCGGCCGCCCCAGTGGCGAAAGCCGGGCACGGCCTGGTGCAAGAGCATGCCGAGCCCGTCGACCACCCGATGGCCCCGCGCCCGGGCGGCCGTCAGGAGCGGTGTGTCGAGCGGAACGTAGACGAGATCGGCCACGACCGCGGCGGGCGGCAGCCGGGAGAGATCGAAGGGCAGGGGAGGTTGGCCGCGCATGCCGAGGCTCGTGGCGTTGACCAGGAGCCCCAGATCGACGGTCGCCTCGGTTGGTACCGGCCAGGCCACGCGCGAGACCCGACCGGGGAAGGCGGCATCGAGCTCGCGGACCAGCCGTGCCGCCCGCTCGACGTCGCGGTTGGCCAGGCGGAGCCGGGGCGCGCCGGCCTCCAGGAGCACCCAGGCCACGGCGCGGGCGGCTCCTCCGGCACCCAGCAGCAGGACCGGAGCATCGGCCACCGCGAAGCCCGGCACGGCGGCGAGCAGGCTGGCCAGGAATCCCTCGCCGTCGGTGTTGCGCCCCTCGAGCGTGCCGTCGGGATGGACCAGCACGGTGTTGACGGCACCCATCCGCTCGGCCGCCGCATCCCGCCGGTCGACCAGGGCGAAGGCCCGCTCCTTGTGCGGGAGGGTGACGTTCCAGCCGCGGAAGCCCAGGCGCGGCAGGGCCCGGAAGGCGAGCTCGAGATCCTCGGGTCGAACCGGCAAGGGCACGTAGGCGCCGTCGATCCGGTAGCGCTCGAACCAGTGACCGTGCAGACGGGGGGAGAGGGAGTGGGCGATCGGCCAGCCCATCACCCCGGCCAGCCGGGCCTCACCGGAGAGCAACATCCAGGGGATCCAAGAGCCGAAAAGCGAGCGGCGCGAGCTAGGCCGCACCGATCCCTGCCGTCAAGCGGCCGCCCTTGTCGGGGCTCGGTCCGCCGGCCGATGCTCGGTGCATGGATCGACTCTGGCGCCTCGCCTATCGGCTCGCTCACGCCACCTTGCGGCTCTGGTGGGCGGTGCGGCGGCCGCGGGCCGAGGGGGCGGCGATCGCCGCTTGGTGGGAGGGGCGACTCCTGGTGGTCGAGACCTCCTATCGCCCGGGTCTCTTGGATCTACCGGGCGGGGCGCGGGGGCGAAGGGAGGACGCACGCACCGCGGCGCGGCGCGAGCTGGGCGAAGAGACCGGGCTCGTGGTGCCCGAGGCCGAGCTCGACGAGCCGATCACCCTCACCTTCCCGCTCGAGGGGCGGTGGGTGCGCATGGCGGTGTTCACCTGGCGCGCCCCCGGACCGGTCGCGGTGCGGATCGACCGTCGCGAGATCGTAGCCGCGCACTGGGTGACGCCCGTGGAGCTGGCCGCCCGCCGCCTGGCCCCGGGCCTGGCGCTCTATCTCGCGCGGCACGAGGCCGCGGCAGATGAGGGCACGAGCGGCCCGCGGCGTTCGGCTCAGGGCTCGATCGAGGGGCGCGCCGAGCCGCCGAGCGGGGGCAGGACCCCGCCGCAGACCAGTCCCACATAATGCCGCTCGAGCTCGCTGAGCTCACGGAAATAGGAGCCCAGCGAGATGTCGCAGGTGGCGGCCATGGTGAGGCGGGCCTGCAGGTCGTTCATCATCCGCCGCTGTTGGATGGCCGCGGTGCCGAGGGTCTGGACCTCGGTGCAGGCCGGCAGGAGGAGCGCGGGGAGGAGAGGGAGGAGGGCACGACGCATGACGGATCTCCGGGGGGCTTCGTTTGTGGAATATAATCCTAGCTTCTAGGAGTGTCAACCATAGCCGGCGGCCTTCCCCCACCGCCCGCGCACCGCTAGCCTGCGACGCTCGCCGACCGAGGAGGAGGGGACGTGCGGCTCGACCGGGTCCGGGTGTTGAGCTTCGATTGCTACGGTACGCTCGTCGACTGGGAGCGTGGGATCCTGGAGGCGCTCGACCCCTGGCGGCGGCGGACCGGCCTCGAGCTCGACGACGAGACCTTGCTGGCCGCCTTCGCCGAGGAGGAATCGGCTCAGGAGGCCGAGACCCCGGGCCTGCGTTACGATCGCCTGTTGGAACGGGTCGCGGAGCGGCTGGGCCGGCGCTTCGGCCGCCCGGTCGGCGAGGCCGAGGCGCGGGCCTTCGGCAGGTCGGTCGGCGACTGGCCGCCGTTCCCGGACAGCGCCGAGGCGCTCGCTCGCCTCGCCCGTCACGTTCCGCTCGTCGTGCTCTCCAACGTCGACGAGGCCAGCATCCGCCGCTCGGCCGCCCGGCTGGGCGAGCCCTTCACGGCGATCCTGACCGCCGAGGCGATCGGCTCCTACAAGCCCGATCTGCGCAACTTCGCCTATCTGTTGGGCTTCCTCGCCGGCCGCGGGCTGGCACGCCAGGGGCTCGTCCACGTCGCCCAGAGCCTCTATCACGACCACGCCCCGGCCGCGGCGATGGGGATCGCCTCGGTGTGGATCGATCGCCGCGCCGGTCGGCCAGGTGGGGCCACCAAGCCACCGCCGGTCGCCGTGACCCCGGCCTTGCGCTTCATCACGCTCGAGGCCTTCGCCGACGCCTTCGAGCAGGCCCGCTGAAGGGTGCCTCGCCGAGGATCGGTGTCCGGCGGTCGGCGCCCGGCCGCGACCGCCGCGGGGCCGTGGCGCGAAACGGGTCAGAGCCGGAAGCGTTCCTCGACGTAGCGCAGCAGGAGGGCCACGCATTCCTCGATGCCGAGGGTGTCGGTCGGCACCACGAGCTCGGGATTCTCGGGCGGCTCGTAGGGGCTCGAGATTCCCGTGAACTCCTTGATCTCGCCCTTGCGCGCCCGCTTGTAGAGACCTTTGGGGTCGCGTCGCTCGCACACTTCGAGATCGGCCTTCACGTAGATCTCGTGGAAGGCCTCGCCGGCCGCTTCGCGCGCCCGTTGCCGGTCGGCGCGATAGGGGGAGATGAAGCTCGAAACCACGAGAAAGCCGGCATCGGCGAACAGCGCCGCCACTTCGCCGACCCGACGGATGTTCTCGGCCCGATCCTCGGGGCCGAAGCCGAGGTCGCGGCACAGGCCCGAGCGGATGTTGTCGCCGTCCAGCACGTAGACCTGGAAGCCGCGGGCGAACAGCTCGCGCTCGAGCGCCAGGGCCAAGGTCGATTTGCCGGCCCCGCTCAATCCGGTGAACCACAGCACGCCACCCTTGTGGCCGTTGCGGGCGGCGCGCGCCTCGCGGCTCACCGCGTGGCCGACCTGGGTGATGTTGGTGGCCCGCACCGTCACGAGCTGACGCTGGTCGGGATAGCCCTCCATCGAGACGATGCCGCCGCCCACCGGCAGATGGTCCTCGACCAGCACGAACCGGCCGGTGCGCGGGCTGGTGACGTACTCGTCGAGCGCCAACAGCCGCTTGGTGCGCAAGACGACCTCACCCGCGCCGTTGCGCTCGATGCGATCGGGGGGCAGGGCCGCGAGTTCGGCCGTGTCGATCACCCGCTCGATCGCCTCGACGGTGACCGTGGCCTCGGTGGTCGCGAGCTTGAGCTTGTAGGTGGCACCGATCCGCAACGGCGTGGCGCCCAACCAGAAGATCCGGGCCTTGAAGACGGTGGTGAGGATCGGCGGTTTGTCGAGATGGCTCATGATCTCGCCGCGCTCGACGAAGATCGGCTCGTCGAGCGTGACGCCGATGCTCTGCCCGGCCCGGGCCTCGCGCGGCGGCTCGGGTACGTGCCAGGCCTCGATCGTGCGGATCTTCGCGGTCTTGTTGGAGGGCGAGAAGAGCACCGTGTCCCCGACCGCGAGGCGGCCGGCCTCGATCCGCCCGGCCACGATCCGCCGCTCGTCGAACTTGTAGACGTCCTGGACCGGCATCCGCAGCGGCAGGTCGACCGGGAGTTCGGCATAGGCGAAGGAATCGAGTGCCTGGACGACCGAGGGGCCCTGGTACCAGGGCATGCGCGGGCTGTGGACGAGGAGGTTGTCGCCCTCCCGGGCGGAGATCGGGACGATGCAGGTGGGCTCGATCCCGAGCGCGCCGAGATAGGCACGGAAGTCCTCGGCCACGCTCCCGAATCGGTCGGCCGAGTATCCGACCAGATCCATTTTGTTGACGAGCACGGCGATCTGCCGGATCCCCAACAGGTGCAGGAGATAGCCGTGACGCCTCGATTGCTCCTGTACACCTTCGGCAGCGTCGATGACGAGCAGCGCCGCCTCGGCCTGGGCGGCACCGGTCACCATGTTCTTCAAGAACTCCTTGTGGCCGGGGGCGTCGATGACGAGATAGGGGCGCCGGGCGGTCTTGAAGCGGATCTGCGTGGTGTCGATCGTGATCCCCTGATCACGCTCGCTCTGCATGGCGTCGAGCACGAAGGCCCACTCGAAGGGCATGCCGCGCCGCGCCGACATCGCTCGGACCGCCTCCAGCTTGCCCTCCGGCAAGGAACCGGTCTCGTGCAGGAGTCGACCCACGAAGGTCGACTTGCCGTGGTCGACGTGGCCGACGATGACGATCCGAAGCGGCCGCGTCTCGGCGGCCCCGCTGTGCTGCGGCATGGTGGTCGCGTCCGTCGGAAGGGCCGCGCTCGGCCGGCTCACATGTAGCCGGCCGCCCGCAGCCGCTCGAAGCTGTCCTCGGCCTCGTGGTCCATCGCCCGGCCGGTGCGTTCGGGGATGCGGGTGGTCTCGAGCTCGGCGATGATGGCGTCGATGGTATCGGCCGTGCTCGGCACCGGGAAGGTGATGTCACGATCCCCGAGCGAGCGGTAGCGCTTGCCGTCCTTGGCGAAGTAGAGCTCGATGACCGGGATCCCCTCGCGCCGCGTGTATTTCCAGATGTCGAGCTCGGTCCAGTGCAGGAGCGGGTGGACCCGGACGTGCGTCCCCTGCGGGAAGCTCGTCATGTACTGGTTCCAGAATTCGGGCGGCTGATCCTTGAGCTGCCATTGGCCGCTCTCGTCGCGCGGGCTGAAGTAGCGCTCCTTGGCACGGATCGCCTCCTCGTCGCGGCGGATGCCCAGGATCAGGCCCCGAAAGCCGTGTTTCTCGATCGCCGCCTTGAGGCCCAGCGTCTTGCGCGCCGCCGCGCGGGCGGCGGGCGGCAGGGTCGGATCGGTCGCCTCGAGCGGCGGGCACTCCTCGCGGATGAAGTCGAGGCCCCATTCCCGGGCGTAGCGGTCGCGGAACGCGTACATCTCGGGGAACTTCTTGCCGGTGTCGATGTGCATCACCGGGAAGGGGACGTGGCCGAAGAACGCCTTGCGGCAGAGCCAGAGGAGGACGTTGGAATCCTTGCCGAGCGACCAGAGGATCGCGAGCCGGTCGAGCTTCGCCTTGGCCTCGCGCAAGATGAAGATGCTCTCGGCCTCGAGCTCGTCGAGATGGTCCATGGTGGGCGCGCGTCTCCGCGAGCGGCCGACCGCGACGGGCGGCCGGCGAGCGGCGCCGCATAGCCGCGCCGCACCCGGCTTGTCAACGCGACGTTCCGTGCCTTCGGCCTCGCGCCGGTCCTAGCGACGGGCGGTCGTGAGCCGGCTCTTGAGACGCGCCAGGCGGTTGCGCCGGGCGGCGGCGCGGCGGCTGGAGGCGAAGCCGCGCGGCACGCTGTCGTCCTTGCCGCTCTGCACCCGGCCGCGTTGGGCCCAGGAGCGCACCGGACCGCTGTCGAGATGGATGAAGCCGGCGGCCGGGTAATAGCCGACCCCACCGGCCTGCAAGGCCAAAGCCGCTCGGTGGGCCTCGGCCAACGGCACGCCGGGGAAGCGCAGATCGACGGCCATCCCGTACATGTGCAAGCTGTTGCGGGCCACGGCGCGGGATCGCCGCCGCAGCATGGCGTTGGTCTCCGGCGAGCGATAACCCGAGAGGACCTCGAGCGGGCCCTTGGGCGCGAGCTGCTGCTGCAGCACGTAGGCGATGTCGAGGACTTGCGGATCGATCTCGACGATCTCGTCGGTCCGCCAGTCCCGCAACAGGCGATTGATCGACCGCAAGCCTTCGTCGAGGTAACGCCCGTCGGCGAAATAGACCGTCCGCACCGCCTCGCCGGTGTGGCGATGGTGGAGCGCGATCTGCCGGACCGGGACCGTCGCCAACGCCGCCCGCCAACCGAGGCCGAGGAGCGGGATCCCCGCCGCCAAGCCGAGGAGGAAGCGGCGACGGGAGCTCACGGGAAGGTCCGGCATGCCGTTCTCCTTCTTCTTGGCCGACCCGGGTGGGCGAGCCCCGAGCGGCGGCGACGACCTCGTACCGGCGCGAGCCGACGGGGACCGCACTAAGCGATCCGGCGAGGATCTGCAACAGCGAGATGAACGTTGACCGAGCGCACACCCGGTGGCATCTACCGAGAATTGACAATGATCGGATAGTGACTTGAATGCAACTGTGATTGTTGCGTTATTGTAACGTTCTCTCGGCGGGACGAGCCGCCGGCCCGCTCGCTCCGGCCCGGCGTCGCCGGAGCCGCCGTATCGTTGCGGACACGGGAAGCGGGCGATCATATCTCCGTACCGCCCGCCCGGTCGCGGACCGCCTTTCCGGCAGCCGACGATTCGAGGGAAGATGGCCGCGATGAGTGTGGATCTGTCGATCATCGTCCCCCTCTACAACGAGGAGGACAATGTCCGTCCGCTGTTCGAGGCGATCGCCGCCGCAATCGCCCCTTTGCCGCTCGACGTGGAGCTGCTCCTGGTCGACGACGGCTCGCGGGATGCGACCTTCGCCCGGGCCCTCGAGCTGCCGCGCCACACCAAGCCCAAACTGCGGCTCATCAAGCTTCGGCGCAACTACGGCCAGACGGCGGCGATGGCGGCGGGGATCGCCCACGCGCGCGGCCGGATCCTGATCACCATGGACGGTGATCTGCAGAACGATCCGCGGGACATCCCCCGTTTCTTGGCCGAGATCGACAAGGGCTTCGATCTGGTGGTCGGTTGGCGCAAGGCCCGCAAGGACCACTGGTCGCGGGTGTGGCCCTCCAAGGTCGCCAATCGGCTGATCGGCTGGATCACCGGCGTGCCGATCAAGGACAACGGCTGCTCGCTCAAGGCCTATCGCGCCGAGCTCATCAAGGCGATCCCGCTCTATGCCGAGATGCACCGCTTCATCGCGGCCATGGCGAGCCTGGCCGGCGCGCGCATCGCCGAGATCGAGGTGCGCCACCACCCGCGCCGCTTCGGCCGCTCCAAATACGGCTTCTCGCGGATCTACAAGGTGCTCGTCGATCTCGTGGTGATCGCGACCCTTCTCGATTTCGCCCGCCGGCCCATGCGCTGGCTCCTGGGCACCGCCGGGCTGGCGGCAGCGGTCGCGTGTGTGGCCACCGGTCTGTTCGTGCTCACCCGGGCCACGCCGGGGGTCGCCTTCCAAGGTGTGGCGATGCTCGCCGGTGCGCTCACCGCCTTCCTCCTGTTCCTCGGCCTCTTGAGCTACCTCTTGCACAGCACCCGCGCACCGTGGCTCGACCGCTTCCGGCTGCTCGCCGCTCGCCCGCTCGAAGGCGGTTCCTCTCCGTGACGACGGGAATCCTGCGATGACCGTGGAGCTCGGGATCGCCGACCTGGCCGCCGCCACCGCCGAGCTGTCGGTCGTGGTGCCGATCCTCCGCGAACGGCCGGAGATCGCCCGCCTGCACGAGCAGCTGGTTCGAGGGTTGGCCCCGCTCGGTCGGCGTATGGAGGTGATCTACGTCGTCGACGGCCCGCTGCGGGCGACGCTCGAGGCTTTGCGCGCGCTCCGCCGGCAAACGGTGGGGGTGGAGATCTTGACCTTCGCCCGCCCGATGGGCGAGGCGGCGGCGCTCACCGTGGGTCTGCGCCATGCGACCGGGGCCGTGGTGCTCACCGTGGCGCCCGATCTCGAGGTCGATCCGGCCGAACTCCCGCGGCTCGTGCGGACCCTCGAGGGCAGCGGGGCGGACCTCGTCACCCTCGCCCGCCGGGGGCCGGAGCGGGCCGGGCGCGGCAAACTCGAACGACTCCTCGAATTGCTCCTGCAGAGTCGGCTCGAGGACGTGCGCAGCCCGATCCGGGCGATGCGGGCGCGGGTCGCGGCCGAGCTCAGCCTCTACGGCAACCAGCACCACTTCGTTCCGCTCATCGCCCAGGCGCAAGGCTTCACCGTCGAGGAGCTGCCGGCACCGGCCCCCGGACGGCCCGGCCCCGGGCTCGCCCGAGCGGTCGGTTGGCCGAGCCTCCTGCTCGACGTCGTCACCTTGTTCTTCCTCTTGAAATTCCTGCAGAAGCCGTTCCGCTTCTTCGGTGGCTTCGGCTTCGCCACCCTCGCGATCGGCGGGCTCGCCACCGCCTGGCTCGTGTTCGAGCGGCTCGTGCTCGGCATCCCCTTGGGCGATCGGCCGGCCTTGATCCTTTCGACGCTCCTGGTCGTGCTCGGCATCCAGATCATGGCCGTGGGGCTGATCGGCGAGCTCGTGACCTTCGCCTGGGCCCGCGAGGGCCGGGACTACAAGGTGGACCGGATCGTCGAGTAGCCGAGGAGGGGGCGCGCCGAACGGGCCGCCCCCACACGATCAACGCACCGGCCGGACCGCGACGGGCTCGCCCAGGCGGCGAACCAGACGTCCATCGTAATCGTACACGTAATTGGCGCTCTCGAAGAAGCTGATCGGAATCTCGAGACCGATTTGTCTCGCACGCCGGAAATTGATGGCGATGTCGGGGGGCGAGACGATCCCGACCTTGAGGCGACCGGGTACCGCTCGACCGGTGAGGATGTCCACGGCGTAGAGGGCGGCCAGGTTGGCATTGCTCTCGAAGCTGATGCCGATCGAGAGGACCGCGCTGTCGTCGCCTTCCTGGACGACCTCCGGTACCGCGCTGACGACGGGAACCCGGCCGGCGTGCGCGTTGATGGTCGCGATCTCGTTGAACACGGCGGTACTGCCGGTGATCCAGAAGAGGCTCCGCTCGAGCGTGGGATCGTTGGCGCGCATCTGGTCGACCGCGCCGGCCACCAGTTTGGCGAGCTCCTCTTTGGCGTTGGCCGGGTTCTGCACGGCGAGGTAGTGGACGGTGATACCCTGGGCTGCGGCCGCTTGCTGCATCGGCCTGGCCTGCGTGCGCACGGCACTGACGTTCTTGCTGTCGACCAGGATGCCCATGTTACGGAGATCGGGCTTGAAATCCAAGAGATAGGCCAGCTGCACGTCGATCGGCATGTTGAGCGACGTGAACGCGAAATTGGTTCAGCTTCCCTCGTCGTAATTCGCAATCTGACTCAATGCGACAGGATCCTTCGCGCAGATGGTCACGACGGGAACCGCTCCGTTCCGATAATATTGATGAAGCCATGCCGTCGACTCCGATCCCATCGCCATGATCAGATCGAAACTCCCATCATCCACCATCTGGAGCGCGGTGGCACCACGCCCGTCGTCACGTTGGAAATTGAACGCGAGGATCTCGGCATTCAAATCTTTGGCCGCGAAAACCTCGAGAGTCTTGCTGATCGCCACGTCGTACGCCGGGGAGGGACGCGGATAGAGGGCCAGGATCCGGCGCAGTGGACCGGTCGCCCCATCGATGCGACGCACCAACACCTGCAACGGGTCACCTTCGACGGGCTCCACCCACCAACGAGCGGTCCGCGTCTCGTCGACCCGGAACCAGGAAGCGAAGCCGGCCGTCGGCACGGCGGCGAGGGCCATCGACGGGAACGCCAGCGTTCCCAGGACGACGGCCGCCAGGGGCGCGAGACGACGACGGGGCAACGGCAAGAAAGCGATCTCGGACATGGCTCGGGGCTCTCCTCGGGCTAGGGCTGTGTCCACGTTGCGGCATCAGGCAGTTGGGGCCGGTTCGAGCGCCGGGTCTCGTGGAGCGAGCGACGATCGAACCCAGATGAACGGCTGGCGGGGTCGAGAGCGGGATCGGTCGTGCTCGGCCAACGCCCGAGCGAGTTCTCGATCGGGTCGCCCGTCTTCGACCATCTTCCCGTCGGCGAGGAACGCGCGCAGCTCGTCGAGCCATGCCGCGACGCTCGGAACCAACTGCAGCTCGACCCTCGGGATGTCCGACACGGCTGCCCCGTAGACGACCGGGTCACCGTAACCGACCACTCGCAATCGACTGCCGGCCGGCAATCCGGCCACGAGCGGGGCCAGAAAGTTGCGAAGACGAGAAGTCGCCTCGACTTCGGCCGACCTTTCCACCGACCGCTCGGCGGTGCGCAGTGGGCGGCTCCGTTTGCCGCCGGTTTCCGCCTCGTCCGCCACGACGATCGCGAACGCCAACTGGGGAGGATCGAGGTGGAGCCCCAAGAGCTCGCCCGATCGCGGGCCTCTTCGGCTCGCTCGGGTGCGCAAGACGCGCTGGAGCAGCAGGAAGGCCAGGCCGAAAGCTCCCACCACGAAGGCGACACGTTGCAAGGTCGCGCCGATCTGTCCGGACCACGCCAGGAGCTGGCTGACGAGCAGAGGGCCCGCGACGTGCCCGATACGCTCGAGAAAGCGGTAGGCGGCGGTGGCCGACCCGGCACCGATCCGGCGCGCCAGGTCGAGCTCGGCCACGTGGGTGACGATCGGGGCGTTGATCAACCCGTGGGCGCCGCCGACGGCGGCGATGCCGAGCATCAGCAACAGGGTCTCGATCACCCCGGCGTAGCTGCCGTGTCCGAAGCTCGCCTCGTCGACGAGCGCGATCAGGAGGAGACCGAGCCCGCTGACGATCGCGCCGAGGCCCAGCACGAGACCGGTCCCACCGTTCCGGTCGACGAAACGAGCCACGGCGCTGCTCGCGACGAGCACGCCGCCGGCGTAGATCATCAGCATCTGGCCGATGTCCTCTTGCCGATAACCCTGCTCGGTCATCAGCAGTGGTAGAGCGAAGACGATCACCCCCGTCAGCACGGCCTTAGCGGGTATCCCCACGAGCCCGATGGTCGCGAGGAGTCCGCGACTGCGCAGAGCCTGACCGAGCTCGAAACGGAGCCGTCCCAGGGCATCGGCGAGCCCGCCGGTGAGCTCGTCGCGCTCGGCTTCGGTAGGGATCATGGTGACGGCATAGAGTGCGACGCACGCCGCGACCACGGCGCCGAGAACGAACACTCCGCGCGGGCCGAGATCGACGACCAGCAACGAACCGATCGCCATCCCGGCGATCATGCCGCCCTGGAACCCGAACACGATGATCGTCGCTCCCTGGGTCCGGCGTTCGGGGGCCGCGACCGCGAGGATGTAGGACTGCACGCCGATCAGCAGCAGCCCCTGCCCGACGCCGGAACACGCCCGGCCGAGCAAGAGCGGCGGCAAGCTGCCGGGCAGGAGCAGGACGAGCAGACCGGCGGCCGTCAGCAAGAGCCCGATCGTCATCGGCCGGCGCGAGCCGAATCGCCGAGTGAGATAGCCTGCCGGAACGAGGGTGGCGGCGAAGAAGAAGTAATAACTGGTCACGACCAGGCCCGCGAGGCTCTCGGGAAGGTCCACGGCCGCGAGCTCGGCACGGACGTACTGAGGCAAGAACGGGTAGATCATGTGCTCGACGCACATCGCCACGTAGAAAACCGGTTTGACGAGAGCCAGCGCCCGATCACCACGCGTCGCGGTCGCCATCAGCTCGTCTCGGCGGAGCGTGATCGCGAGTTGGAGGAAAAGGTTGGCGAGAAACGCCGAGGCGACGAACAACGCCAAGAAGTTCTTGGCGTTGCGTAGAATGCGTCCGACGACGATATCCTCGGGTAAGGTCACGGCGACCGTGATCTGCTGCGCGCTGTCGGGTGGCTGGACATCTACGCGATACTCGTAGGTGGAGGCGTCGCTGTTCCATGGACGTCCGACCATGAAGGGATCGGTGTGGATCGCGACCACCCCGTCCACGAGCAGCGCGACGGCGCCGATATCCGGATTGAGGCGGCGATACTCGGCGAAGGCGCGATCCAACCCCTGAAGCTGCTGGAGATCGAGGTGGAACCCCATGATCTCGGTCATCCGCTGGCCGAGCGAGTCGGCGAGCGCCTTGGCCTCGAGCTGGGCGCCTCGGCTGTAGAGTTGGACCATGGTGGTGATGACCGCTCCGGCCATCATCAGGAAAAGGCTGGCGTGCAGAATTTGGAGCCACGGGATACGCTGGCGAACGAGCCAATCACGCCCCAGGCTGATCGCGAGCGCGAACAGGATGGCGCAGATCACCGAAAGATAGAGCAAGGGGCGAAAACGAGCGGTGACGGCATCCTCGATCGCCGCCGAGCCGACGGTGAGCGCGAGACTGCCGACCCGTTCGTAACGATTGGCGAGTGGGAGGACGAGTTGAAGATGATGTTCGCTGCGACGGACCTCCCCGAGCTCCGGCGCGACGCGGCTTCCCTGCGACGCCGGCGGGAGCAGGCCGATGCTCGCATCGCCGCTCACGAACAGCGGTTTGCCATCGGCGTCGTGACCGGCGAGGGCGACGAGCTGGTCGTCGGACGCGCGCAGCCGCTCGGCCCGGGCGCGGAACCCGACATATTGCGGAAGCGGCAAGTCGCGTCGCAGATAGCTCTCGATCGCCCCGCGCAACATCCGTCCTTGCGCGGCCAGCTTGTCGAGATGGAAGCGCTCGAAGCTGCGCTTCGCCTCGCCGTACCCGACGTAGAGCAGGAGCAGGAACGACAATCCGGCGACGAGCGCCATGGCGAGCGCGTCGAAAAGACGGCTCCGCAGGGTGCTGCCTCTCGCCATCCCGCCGACCTGCCCTTTCGTCATCGGTTCAGCCGAGCAACTCGAGCAGCCGGTGAGCGGTGCCGCGGCGTCGACAGAACAGGATGTCGAGCCGGTCGGCGAGCAGACCCAGAACGAGATCGTCGTAGCTCATGCCGTGCTCCGCCAGTCCGGCGCAGACCAAGCTGGTTCTCTCGGCCTCGGGCGCGGCGAGATCGGGTTTCGGGTTGGCCTCGAGAACGTGCAGCCGACCGGCCTCGTCGGCCCGCAGATCGAGGCGGACGAGAGTCTCCAGATCGAGCTCCTCGAACACCATCCGACCGAGCGCGTGGATCCGATCGTGCAGCGGTCGATCGGCCTCGGCGTTCAACAATCGGACTCTGTCCACGGTGATCGGCCGGTGGTCCATGGAGGTGAAGATCCGCTCGCCGTCGTCGAGCCGACGCTCTATCGCCGAAAAGGTGAAGGGACCGTCAAGACGAGCGAGGCGGCCTCCGCGCGCCACCACCGGACCGGCGACCGCGATGCAATACTCGGCGCCCGGCAAGAAGGTCTCGATCAGGACGTGGTTGTCGGTGGCTGCGTAGACCTCGGCAACCACCTCTTCGAGCCCGTCGACGTCTTCGACCAGGTGGACGTGGTGCGAGGCGCGGCCGGACACGGGCTCGACGACGAACGGACCGGGATAGTCACCGAAGGCTTGCCGGAAGCGGGGATCGTTCCACGCGTCGAGCGGGCCGCGGGCCGGGTGCCACGCCGTGAACGGTGCGGTCGGCAGGCCCAGGAGGGCGAGCCTCGCGCTCGAAGAGATACTTGGTATCGAGGATGTTGGTGGTGATTGGGTCGTGCCCGACATAGGGCACCCCGAACATCTCCAGCATCGCCGCGGCGTGGGACATGGCGCCGAAGTCCTGGACGCCACCGGTGTTGAGCCAAGCGAGATGGGTCCCGGCGCGGCGGAGCCGCTCGCCGAGCTTCATGTCGTCGGGCAGCGTCGCGACTTCGCGGAAGCCGATGCGCCGCGGAGCCGCAGCGATGTCCTGGGCGACCTTCTCGTAACTCTTCCACGGTCGCGGGTTCATCGTTCGGTTGATGACGGCTCCCTCGGGGGATTTGTCGCCGCCGAAGATCACCGCGATCCGTAGCCGCGGGAGCAGCCGCTCGATCTGCCGCTCGAGCTCCTCGACGCGGCTCCGGCGCCTCGGGGCCGTCTCCTCGCTCCGCGAGGGGGCCGGTGCTCGCGCCGCCGTCGCGGGACCAGCCAAGCTCATGGGGGCCTCATTCGCTGCACGAACTCGTCGGCAGCGGCTTCTAGAGAGCCATCGGTCAAGATCGAGCTAACTCGCTGCGAGGACCGAACGTTCCCGGATATGCACGCATCACGCTGCCGGCGCGTGGTCCGCCCCATCTCCGCCGCCCTGCCCCAACCCGCTGTGACCGGTGACGCGAGAGCCGGCGACGGTTCGCAGCCGGAGCGGGTGGCGGAGAGCGATGTCGGACATGACGACGATTCACACGGGCGCGGTCCTGCCGTCCACGGCGATGGCGGCGATGTCGAGCGGCAACATCGTCGCCAAGGATGGCAGCGATCACCTCGAGGTCCTCCTGCACGTGCAGAACCAGGTCCTCGAGCACATCCTGGATGGCACCGACCTGGCGGTCACGCTCGGCCGGATCGCCGAGATCGCGAGCCAACTCGCCGCTCCGGCCCATGGCCTGCTGCTGTGGAGCGAGGGCGATCCGTCCGGCCCGATTCGCCTCGTATCGCCCGATCTGCGGGCCGATCTCGCCGAACTCTGGCGGCGGCAGGATCGGCTCGACGACGAGCTGGACTCGGTTCTCGAAAGGTTCCTGCGGGCCTGCGCCGAAGCGGGCTGGACGGCGATACGACGACGGATCCAAGGCCAAACCGGTGCGTCCGTGGCGGCTCTCGTGTTGCTCGATCACCGTCCGCCCGGTCTCGATCGTGCTCAACAGTATGCTCTCGAAACGCTCGCTCTCTTGGCCCGCTCGGCGATCGAGGGAGAGCGGCGGCGCGCGGCGTTGCAGACGGCGACCGAGCGCCTCGCCGCCATCGCCAAAACGATCCCCGGTGTCATCTACCAACGAGTCGTCAAGCCGGACGGGACGATCCGTTACACCTATATCAGCGAGGCGGCCCGTGAGCTGTTCGGTGTCGAGCCATCAGAAATCATCGCCGATCCTCAAGCCCTCTTCGATTGCCACGGGCCAGAATATTACGCGACTTTTCGTGAGCGCCTGCTCGCAGCGTCTCGCTCACTCTCGATCTGGGACGTCGAGGCGACCATCATCACGCGCGACGGCAAAAGAAAATACACTCATGCCCTCGCCCGGCCGCATCGGCTACCCGACGGCTCCGTGGTCTGGGACGGCGTGATCCTCGACGCGACCCGGATCAAGGAGGCGGAGCTCGCCGCGGCCGCCGCCGAGAGTCGGACCCGGACGGCGATCATCGAGAGCATCCCGCACGGCTTCGCGCTGTTCGACCCGGCCGGTCGGCTGGTCACGTGGAACCGGCGACTGCTCGACCTCTGCTCGACCTCTACCCTGCGCTCGCCGAGACGCTCCGTCCGCAGCTCACCTACTCCGACCTCGTCCGTGCCGAGATCGCCCGCGGTATCGATCCTTTGCCGCCCGACGGCGACCCCGAGGTGCGGTTTCATCACCGCATGGCCCAACATCGGCAAGGCGACGCCGTGATGGAGCGTCAGCTCGCCGACGGTCGCTGGATCCTGGTCAACGAACATCACACCGAAGACGGTGGTTTGGTCGTTCTGCACACCGACATCAGCGACCTCAAAGCCCGCGAGGCGGCACTGCGTCGATCCAATCAGGAACTCGAATCGTTCGCCTCGATCGCCTCGCACGACCTCCAAGAGCCTCTCCGCAAGATCGAAGCGTTCGGCGACCGCCTCAAGCAACGTTATCACGCCGTGCTCGGTGACGACGGGCAGATGTACATCGAGCGCATGCAGAGTGCCGTCAAACGCATGCGCGCGTTGATCAACGATCTTCTCGATTACTCGCGCGTGACGACCAAGGCTCGCCCGTTCGCGCCGGTCGCCCTGGGTCAGGTGATCGCAGGTGTCGTCTCGGATCTGCAGATGCGAATCGAAAGTTCCGGTGGTGAGGTCGTGGTCGGCGACATGCCGACCATCGACGCCGACACGACCCAGATGCATCAACTGTTCCAGAATTTGATAGCCAACGCTCTCAAGTTCCATCGCCCGGGTGTCCCACCCAGGGTCGAGATCACGGCATCGCCGATCACCGCACTCAACGCCGAACCGCGGGTCGAGATCCGCGTGACCGACAACGGTATCGGTTTCGAGATGAAATATGCGGAGAGGATCTTCGGAATTTTCCAGAGACTCCATACACGTGCCGAATACGAAGGTACCGGGATCGGCCTGGCCACCTGCCGCAAGATCGTCGAACGACACGGCGGCACCATCACGGCTCGGGGTGCACCCGGCCAGGGTGCCACCTTCATCATCGACTTGCCGGTCCGTCAGCCGGCCACGGAGAGCCAGACATGAGTTGCACCGCGTGTCCGATCACCATCTTGGTCGCCGAGGACGATCCGGACGACCGGATGATGATCGAGGAGGCGTTCGCCGAGAACCGGCTCGCCAACGAGATCCACTTCGTCGAGGACGGCGAGGAGCTGCTCGCCTATCTCCGCCGTGAAGGGGGTTGGGAGTCCTTGGCGGGGAAGCCGTATCCCGGTCTGATCCTCCTCGACCTCAACATGCCGCGCAAGGACGGACGCGAAGCGCTGCGCGAACTCGAAGCCGATCCGCAGCTCTGTCGCATTCCGGTCGTGGTCCTCACGACCTCACGGGCCGAGGAGGACATCGTCCGTACCTACGGCCTCGGGGTCAACTCCTTCATCACCAAACCGGTCACGTTCGGCGGGCTGGTGGAAGCCGTCAACGTTCTCTGTCGTTATTGGATCCAGATCGTCGCCCTGCCTCCCGAGTGCTCCCAGCGGGCGGCGTGAGTCCGAGCGTGCTCTCGACCATGTGCCGGATCCTCTTGGTCGACGACGACGAGGAGGATGTTCTCCTCTTGCGTGATCTCCTGCGCGCCGGCCTCGGCCCCGGGACGGTCCTGTTGACGGCGAGGGACGTCGAGGAAGGACTCGCCCTGCTCGCCCGGGAGCCGGTCGACCTGTGCCTCGTCGATTGGCGGATAGGAGGCTCCTCCGGGCTCCACTTCCTGGCGCAGGCCCGAACCATCCGACGGTTGCCGATGGTGGTCCTGACCGGCGCCGGCGACGTCACCGTCGATCACGCCGCTCAGGACGCCGGTGCCTCCTATTACCTCGAAAAGACCGAGCTCACGGCCGAGCGCCTCGAGCGCGTGATCCGCTACTGCCTCGGTCATATTCCATTGGATCGCGTATCGATGGCGACGGCGCGACCGGAGCGGGAGACGACGCCGACGAGCGATCCACCACGAATCCTCTTGATCGATGACGACGAAGACGATTATTTTTTGACGCGTGAACTTCTCGCCGAGATCTTCGGCAGTCGGCTACGGCTCGAATGGGTGCGCTGTTGGGATGCCGCGCTCGCCGCGATCGGTGAGCAGCGGCACGATGTCTGCCTCGTCGATTATCGACTGGGAGAACGAACCGGCCTCGAGCTCGTTCGAGAGGCGATCGAGCGTGGGTGCTCCGCGCCGCTCATCGTGCTCACCGGTGAAGGCAGTCGCGAGGTCGATCTGGAGGCGATGCGCGCCGGGGCGATGGACTATCTCGTCAAAGGTGAGATCACCGCGCCGCTCCTGGACAGGTCGATCCGATACTCCATCGAACGTCATCGGGCCGAGCGTCGGCTCGCCGAAATGGCACGCCTCGATCAGCTGACAGGACTACCCAATCGCTACCTTCTGGAGGATTTTCTGACGAGGAGCCTGGCCAGAGCTGCACGCAATGGCCATTACGTTGCACTTCTTCTCGTCGATCTGGATCGCTTCAAACCCGTCAATGACATCTACGGACACCATGCCGGCGATCGGCTGCTCCAGGCGATCGCCGAACGACTGCGCCAAACGGTGCGGGCGAGCGATCTCGTCGCCCGACTCGGCGGCGACGAGTTCACCGTCGTGCTCACCGATCTCGGCAGCCCCGAGACGGCGGTCGCCCAAGCCGAACGGGTGCTGGAAGCGATCCGCAGGCCCGTCGATCTGGGCGGATACGAGGTCGAGGTCGGGGCCTCGATCGGCATCGCCGTCTATCCGCGCGACGCGAACGGCATCGAAGAGCTGCTTTCGAGCGCCGACGCCGCCATGTACAACGCCAAGGCGGGGAAAGTCGGCGGCATCCATCTCTATACCGGAGAGATGCGGGAACGTCAGGCCCGCCGACAAGCACTGGAACGGAGGTTGAGACAGGCCATCGCCGGCGACGAGTTCTGCCTCTTCTACCAACCCCAGATCGACGTGCGGTCTGGCCGACTGGTCGGCTTCGAAGCGCTCATCCGCTGGCGACACCCCGAATTCGGCCTGATCGCACCCGGCGAGTTCATCGATCTGACCGAGGAGACGGGATTGATCGTCCCGATCGGCGAACGGGTGCTCGAGACCGCTTGCGCCCAGCTCGCGCGATGGCGTCGCGCCGGCCACCGCGAGCTTTCTCTGGCGGTCAACCTTTCACTCCGGCAGATGCACGATGCCGGCCTCGTCCCCCTGCTCGCCCGCCTGCTCGACGAGTACGAGCTCCCGCCCGGCCTGCTGGAGTTGGAGATCACCGAAAGCCATCTCCTTCGAAAACCGGAGGAGGTCCGTCGGATCCTCGCCAGCTTCTCGCAGATCGGCGTTCGCGTTTCGCTCGACGATTTCGGAACCGGCTTCTCTTCGCTCAACCACCTCCGAGCGTTCCCCGGCGCCTCGCTTGAGATCGATCGCTCGTTCATCCAGGGCATCGAGGAGAACGGGAGCGACGCGGCGATCGTCCGCTCGCTGATCGCCATGGCCCACAGCCTGAAACTCGAGGTGATCGCCGAGGGCGTCGAGCGACCCGGCCAACTTCGCATGCTGGCCGAATACGGTTGTGACTACGTCCAAGGCTTCCTGGTCGGCGAGCCGGCTGCGGCGGACGAGATCACCCGTCGGTTCCTCGAGCGCCCGACACACTCCAGGCTCGGGCCCCGATCCGATCGGCTCCGCGAGCCGCGCCATCTCCCCACGCCGAACCGCCTGCCCGCGCCCGGTGTTCGAGCCGGAACCTTCGCACGACCCGCTTCCGCGAGCCGCCCGGTTCCACCCCTTGATATGAGAGATTGCTAATATTATCTCGGGTGTGAGTGATCGGCCTCGAACCCGCACGGGAGACACGCTCATGCCCGCGCTCACCGACCGCGCCTGGTCACCCTATCTGGCCGGCGCGCTCCTGGGGCTCCTGCAGATCCCCGCCTTCCTCCTGATCGGCACCGCACTCGGTGCCTCCTCCTCCTTCGTGACCGTCGCGGCGACGCTCGCCTCCTTCTTCGATCCCGCCATCCAGACGATCGACTACGCCGCCAAGCATCTCTCGGGTGCCAAGAACTGGTGGCAGGTGGCGCTCGTGGCCGGAATCGCCCTGGGTGCGTTCCTTTCCGCCAAGCTCTCGGGCTCGATCCGCCGCGGGATCGCTCCGGTCTGGGAACGCGCGCTCGGCACCCGCAGCCCGGCGCTCCGGTTCACACTGGCCTTCCTGGGCGGCTTCCTCATGCTCGCCGGGGCGCGGATCGCCGACGGCTGCACCTCGGGCCACGGGCTCTCCGGGATGGCCCAGCTCGCGCTCGGCTCGTTCGTCGCGATCGCCGCCACCTTCGCCGGCGGCATCGCCGTGGCCCATCTTTTGCGTCGCGTGTGAGGGAGAGCCTCGATGTCGGTCCTGTCCGCCGTTCTCCTCGGCCTGGCCATGGGCGTGGCCTTCGGCTTCTTGCTCGAGAAGTCGCGTGTCTTCGAGCCGGCCGTGATCCTGGGCCAGCTCCAGCTGCGCAACTTCCTCATGCTCAAGATCTTCCTCTCCGGCGTGGCGGCCGGCCTGGTGGTCGTGGGTCTGCTGGTCGCCACGGGCCTGAGCGGTACCCATCCCAAGGCCGCGATCTGGACCGCCGACATCGTCGGCGGCCTGATCCTGGGTGCCGGCATCGCCCTGGCCGGAGCCTGCCCGGGAACCACGCTCGCCCAGATCGGCGCCGGCTATCGGGACGCCTGGTTCACCCTGGCGGGCGGCTTGGCGGGTGCTCTCACCTTCACCTATCTGGAGCCGACCTTGCGGCCCGTCCTCTTGTCGGGTGGGGCCGGCAAGCTCACCCTGGACAAGGTCCTGGGCGTGCCGTTCCCGTGGCTCGCCTTCGGCTTCGCGGGGCTGATCGTGATCGGTCTCGTCGCGCTCGAGCGGTGGCGGCCGTGGCGGGAGGAGCTGGGCGAGGCCGCCGACGGCCTCCTGCCGCCACCGGAGGCCACCGCCCCCGCCGCGGCTTCGAGTGTGGCCGGTCGCGCCTGAGCGTCCCGTTCGTTCATCGGCACGGATCCGCGCCCGCCGGGCTTCCCGGCGGGCCCGCCGTGACGTCGCGGGCCTCGGCGGGGCGCTCGCCGAGCTCGGCTTCGAGGAGGGCCTCCAGCGTTTCGAGCCGATCGGCCTCGGCTGCGGGCTTGTCCCAGCGGATCCGCAGCACCCGGGGAAAGCGCAAGGCCAGGCCCGCCTTGTGCCGGGTCGAGCGCTGGACGCCCTCGAAGCCGATCTCGAGGACGAGTGCGGGCGCCACCGCCCGGACCGGGCCGAAACGCTCGACCGTGTGCTCGCGGATCCAACGGTCGAGCCGGGCCAGCTCCTCGTCGGTGTAGCCCGAATAGGCCTTGGCGACCGGCACGAGCTCCGGTCCTCCGGTCCCCTCCCGCCAGGCGCCGAGCGTGTAGTCGGAATAGAAGAACGAGCGCTTGCCGTGCCCGCGCTGGGCGTAGAGGAGCACGAGGTCGGCGCGCAGCGGATCGCGCTTCCACTTCCACCAGTGGCCCTTGATCCGACCGGCCAGATAGGGGCTCGCGCGATCTTTGAGCATCACCCCCTCGATCGCCGGATGGGGTGGTGTCCGGCGCAACCGGTCGAGCGCGGCGAGGTCGGTCACCGGCAGGAGCGGGGAGAGCCGCAGCCGCGGGCAGGCGAGGCGGGCGACGAGCGCCTCCAACCGGGCGCGCCGCTGCGCGAAGGGGAGGGAGCGGAGATCCTCCTCACCCTCGGCCAACAGATCGTAGAGCTGCAGGCCGACCGGCAGCTCGAGGAGCAGACGAGGCGAAGGCTCCTTGCGGTTGAGCCGCCGTTGCAGATCGGCGAAGGTGCCGATCCCCTCGCCGCGCCGGACCACGAGCTCGCCGTCGAGCGCGGCGTCGAGCGCCAGGGCGCGAGCGGTCTCGACGAGCTCGGGAAAACTCGCCCCGATCTCCTCGCCCCCTCGCGAGAACAAGCGGACCTCGCCACCGGCCGCCACGAGCTGGACGCGGATTCCGTCCCATTTCCACTCGACCGCCCAGCGCTGCGGATCGTGAGCGATCCGCCCGAGCTCCGCCTCCTCGATCGGATGGGCGAGCATGAAGGGGCGGAACGCCAGCCTGGTCGCGCCCACGGGCTCCGGGCCGCGGCTCTCGAGCCAGGCGAACAGGGCCTCGTAAGGCGGGTCCTGGGTGTGCCAGAGTTCCTCGATCCGGACCGGCTCGACCCCTCCGAGGCCGGCGAGCGCCTCGCGCACGAGCCCGGCCGAGACCCCCACCCGAAGACCGCCGGTGACGAGCTTCAGAAGCGCCCACCGGCCGGTGGCGTCCAACCGATCGAGCAGCCCGGCCAGCACCCGAGGAAGCTCCGCCTTGGGGGTGTGGCCGAGCAGGGCCACCACCTCTCCCAGGCGCGGTGGCGGCCCCCGCCGCTCGGGCTCGGGCCACAAGAGGGCCGCGGTCTCGGCCAGATCGCCCACATAGTCGTAGGACCAGGCGAACAGCACGGGATCGGTGCGCTCGGCGAGCAGGGCCCTCACGAGCGCGGGCTTGGCATGCGGGAAGTCGAGCCGGCCGAGGAGGGCGGCCAGGGCCCAGCCGCGATCGGGATCGGGCGTGCGGGCGAGATGGGCGCGAAGAAGCGCGAGCTTGCCCGTGCGCTGCGGGCAGTGGAGGAGCCGCTCCAGGAGCTGGGCGAAGGCCTGCATCGACGGCGCGGCGCGATCATCCGGCCGGGGCGGAAGCGGGCGACGGACGCCGGCATCCGGCTCGTCTCACGCCGGGTGCGGGGGAGAGCGGGGGAAGGAGGGGCATCACGGTCCTCTCGGCCCGACCCCGATCCGAGGTAGCGAGCCACGGTCGAGGAGCAAGGGCCGCGGGGGGGACGCGCCGTGCCGCCGCGAGCACGCCGGGTGCGACGGCTGGTCCGGGTCTCCGTGTTCCGGTCGACGTTCCCGCCACGTGGCCGGCTAGTCTCGGTTCTCGGAGAGGACCTGCAGTGAACGCCCTCGGCGTCTTCCTCACGACGGCTCTGCTCCTGCTCGGGCTCGGGGTGGGGGCGCTCGCCAGCCGACCCGCTCCGCTCTGGCCGCGCCTCGTCTACGGCGGCTCGCTCCTCCTGGCCCTCGCGATCGCGACGACGGCGCTCGTGGCCTTGACCGTTCCGGCCGAGCCGCTGCGGCTCGTCCTGCCGATCGGTCTGCCCTGGCTCGGGCTGCATCTCCGGCTCGACACGCTCGCCGCCTTCTTCCTGCTCCTTCTGGGCCTGGGCGGAGCGGTCGCCTCGCTGTTCGCCCTGGGCTACGGCACCCGCGAGCCCGAGCCCGGCCGGATCCTGCCCTTCTATCCGAGCTTCCTCGCGGCCATGGTGATGGCCTGCCCGGCCGGCGACGCCTTCGCCTTCCTCTTCTTCTGGGAGGTGATGTCGCTCCTCTCCTTCGCCCTCGTACTGGTCGGGCATCAGGAGGAGACGAGCCGCGACGCCGCTCGCTTCTATCTCGTCATGGCCGGCTTCGGCACGATGGCGCTCCTGTTGGCCATGGGCCTCTTGGCCGGGCTTGGCGCTTCGATTTCGATGCGATCCGTGGGCGCGAGCTCGCCGCCGGCCCGGCCACGCTCGCCCTTCTCCTGGTGATCGTGGGTGCCGCCTCGAAAGCCGGGCTCGTGCCGTTCCACGTCTGGCTCCCGCTCGCCCATCCGGCCGCCCCCGCACCGGTCTCGGCGCTGATGAGCGGGGTGATGACCAAGATCGCGCTCTACGGCCTTCTACGTCTCGCCTTCGATCTCCTGGGCACCCCTCTCTGGTGGTGGGGCACGGTGCTGATCGGGCTCGGCGCCGGCGGCGCCGTGCTCGCCCTCGTCCATGCGCTGGTCGAGCGGGACGGCAAGCGGCTGCTCGCCTGGTCGACGATCGAGAACATCGGGATCACCGCCACAGCGGCCGGCCTGGCGCTCGCCTTCGAGGCCTCCGGGCTGCATCTGCCCGCCGCCCTCGCCGCGACCGCGGCGCTGTTGCACGCCCTCAATCACACGGTCTTCAAGACGCTCCTCTTCTGTGGTGCCGGCGCGGTGCTGCACGCCACCGGCACGCGCGATCTCGAGCGGCTCGACGGGCTGATCCACCGCCTGCCGTGGACGAGCGCGGCGGTGCTCGTGGGCTCGGCCGCGATCTCGGCACTCCCGCCCTTGAACGGCTTCGTCTCGGAATGGCTCTTGTTCCAGGCGATCCTCGCGAGCCCCGACCTGCCCCAGCCGGTCCTGCGGCTCCTGGTTCCCGCGGCAGGCGCCTCGCTCGCGCTGGCCGCGGCCTGCTTCGTGCGCCTCTACGGGGTCGCGTTTCTCGGCAGGCCGCGCAGCCCCGAGGCGGCCGCCGCGCACGAGGTCGACGCGCTCTCGCGCGCGGGCCTGCTCGTGCCGGCCGGCCTGTGCCTGCTCCTCGGGGTCTTCCCGGCCCCGGTCATCGATCTGCTGGGGCCGGTCGTGACCGGCCTCGGGCTCGAGACGAGCCTGCCCGAGCAGGGCGTGGCGGGCTGGCTCTCGCTGCAGCCGATCCCCGAGCGCCGCGCCTCCTACGACGGGCTCGTGCTGTTCTCCTTCCTGCTGCTCGCCCCTGCTGCTCGCCGGTGGCTTCACCGCCGTCCTCGTCCACCGCCTGGCCGGCGCCGGACTACGACGAGGGCCGATCTGGGATTGCGGCTACCCGGATCCCGCACCCTCGACCCAGTACAGCGCGGCCTCGATGGCCCAGCCGATCCGCCGTGTCATGGGCACGCTTCTGCTCGCCGCCGAGGAGCGGGTGGTGATGCCGCCACCGCTCGACCCGCGCCCGGCCCGGCTCGAGGTGCGGCTCGTCGATCGGGCCATGGACCGGATCTACCGCCCGCTCACGAGCCTGGTCCTGGCCCTGGCCGACCGGCTCGACCCGCTGCAGTTCCTGACCATCCGGCGCTACCTCGTGCTCGTCTTCCTGGTCCTGGTGATTCTTCTCGTGATCACCGCGGCCGGACGCTGAGGAAAGGGCGATGCGGCCTCTCCTCGAGCTCGCGGCGCAAGGAGTCCAGATGTTCCTGGTGCTGCTCGCGGCACCCCTTCTCCTCGGGTGGACCCGCAAGGTCCGCGCTCGGCTCCTGCGTCGACAGGGGCCCGATCTCGTTCAGCCCTATCGCGACCTCTGGCGCCTTCTGCGCAAGGAACCGGTGCTCGCCGAGAACGCCTCGTGGCTGTTCCGAGTGGCACCTTATGTCGTCTTCACGACGATCTGGATCGCCGCGGCGCTCGTTCCGACCTACGCGACCGGGCTGTTGTTCCACTGGGCGACCGATCTGATCGCCCTCGTGGCCTTCCTGGGCTTCGCCCGTTTCGCGCTCGCCCTGGCCGGCCTCGACGTCGGCACCGCCTTCGGCGGCATCGGCAGCTCGCGGGAGATGATGATCGCCAGCCTGGCCGAGCCGGCGATGCTGCTCGTGGTCTTCACCGTGGCGCTGCTCGCCGGCTCGACCCAGCTCTCGGCGGTGGCCGAATTCCTGCTCCACGAGCCGGTCGGGCTGCGGATCTCCTTGGCCCTGGCGCTGTTGGCGCTGCTCGGGGTGGCGATCGCCGAGAACGCCCGCATTCCGGTCGACAACCCGACCACCCACCTCGAGCTCACCATGGTCCACGAGGCCATGGTGCTCGAATATTCGGGCCGGCACCTGGCCTTGATCGAGGCGGCCGCGGCCTTGAAGCTCACGGCCTACCTCTCGCTGGTGAGTTGTCTCTTCTTCCCCTTCGGCATGGCCACCGCCGGAAGCCCGCTTTGGCTCCATCCGCTGGGCATCCTGGCATGGGTGGTCAAGATGGCCGCCCTCGGTGCGGCCCTCGCCGTCTTCGAGACGGCGATCGCCAAGATGCGGGTCTTCCGGGTCCCCGAGTTCCTGGGTGGGGCCTTCGTGCTGGGCTTCCTCGGCACGCTCCTGTTGTTCGTCTCGCGGAGCCTTTGATGCACGACCTCGCCTTCGACGTCGCCCATCTCCTGGCCGGCTCGATGGTCGTGGTGAGCTTCGTGCTGCTCTACCAGGATCGGATCACCGGCGTCCTCAACGTCTTCGCCGTCCAGGCCGTGATCCTCGCGCTCGCGGTGGCCTTCCAGGCCTGGTTCCAGGAGGCCCCGCATCTCTACGTCACGGCACTCGTCGCCCTCGTCGTCAAAGGCATCGTCATCCCGCTGGCGTTGCACCGCATCGTGCGCGAGCTCGGGATCCACCGCGAGATCGAGAAGGTGGTGGGGGTGGGGCTCACCATGCTGCTGGGGCTCGCCTTGACGGCCCTCGCTTTGCTGGTCGTGCTGCCGGTGACGGCCGGTGCCGGCCGGATCGGCCGCGAGGACCTGGCCTTCGCCCTCGCGGTGATCCTGTTGGGTCTCTTGATGATGATCACCCGCCGCAACGCCGTGACCCAGGTCGTGGGGTTCATGAGCCTCGAGAACGGGCTCGTGCTGGCCGCGACCGGGGCCAAGGGCATGCCGCTCGTGGTCGAGATCTCGACCGCCTTCTCGATCCTGATCGCCTTCATCGTCTTCGGCATCTTCCTGTTCCGGATCCGCGAGCGCTTCGACACGGTCGACGTGCACGCGCTCGAGCGGTTCCGCGGGGAGTGAGCGATGGGCGAGGCGGCCCGCCTGCTGATCCTCCTGATCCCGTTCGCGGCGACCGGGATCCTGGCGTTCGTCGCCGATTACCGCACCGGGGCCCGGCTGAACGCCACCGCGGCCGGTGCCGCGCTGGTGGCCGCCGCGTCGCTCCTGGTTCTGGAGCGACCGGAGCCGGGGATCTACTTCATCGTCGACGATCTCAACACCGCCTTCGTCCTGCTCAACTGCTTCGTGGGCTTCACGACCGCGGTCTTCTCGGCCTCTTACATCGCCCACGAGCTGGAGATCGGCCGGCTCGGCCCCGGCTTCCTGCGCTTCTATCACGCCATGTACCAGGCGATGCTCGGCTCCATGAGCCTGGCGTTGCTCGCCAACAATGTCGGCCTCATGTGGGTGGGGGTGGAGGTCGCGACCCTGGTCACCGTCCTCATGGTCGGCATCTACCGCACCGAGCCGGCCATCGAGGCGGCCTGGAAATACTTCATCTTGGGCTCGGTCGGCATCGCGCTCGCCTTCTTCGGCACGATCCTCGTCTATCTCGCGGCCCAGGAGACCCTGGGCGAGGGAATGCCCGCTCTGGCCTGGGACCGGTTGCTCGCCGCCGCCCCCCTGTTCGATCCGCAGCTGCTCGATCTGGCCTTCGTCTTCCTGCTCGTGGGCTACGGAACCAAGGTCGGGTTGGTCCCGCTCCACGCCTGGCTGCCCGATGCCCACGCCGAAGGCCCCACACCGATCTCGGCGGTGCTCTCGGGCCTGCTCTTGCACGTGGCGCTGTTCGCGCTGCTGCGTTTCAAGCTCGTGATGGCGGCCAATCCGGCGGCGCTCACGCCCGGCCCGATCATGGTGACGATGGGGCTCCTGTCGCTCCTGTTCGCCGCCCTCATGCTCTACCGTCGCCGCGACATCAAACGGTTGTTCGCCTACAGCTCGATCGAGCACATGGGCATCGTCACCTTCGCCTTCGGCATGGGCGGTCCGCTGGCCAATTTCGCCGGCCTGTTGCACATGGCTATGCACAGCCTCACCAAATCGGCGATCTTCATGGCCGTGGGTCACATCGCCCAGGTCAAGGGCACCCAGAAGATCGCCGCGCTCGAGGGCCTCGGTGCCACCCATCCACTGCTCGCCTGGGGCTTCGCACTCGGCGTGGTGGCGATCGCCGGACTGCCGCCGCTGGGCGTCTTCACGAGCGAGTTCCTGATCGTGAGCTCGACCTTCGCCCGCTCGCCCTGGCTCGCTTCGCTGCTCGTAGTGGGCCTCTTGCTGGCCTTCGGAGCCCTCACGCTGCGTCTGGTCGACATCGTCTTCGGCCCGCCCGAAGGGCCGCGAACCCCCGTCCATGCGAGCTATCTGCCGATGTTCGCGCATCTTCTGCTCGTGCTCGTGGCCGGCATCTGGCTGCCCGAGCCGCTCGTGCGCTGGTTCCAGAGCATCGCGGCGCAGCTCGGATGAGCGAGGGCGTGCTCTCCCCTCTGCCCGAGCTGCCGCTGGCCGAGCTTTTGGCCGCGCACCCGGTCGTCGCCGATCACCACCCCTGGGCCCGCCACCGGGTCGATCGCCGAACCTGGGAGACGGTGAGCCGCCTGCTGGCCGCCGGCCGTCTCGATCTGTTGGGCCTGTGGGGCGAGCGGGAGGCGGTCCACGCGGCGCTCTTCGAGCCCGCGACCGGCGTACTGGCCGTGGTGTCGCTCGATTGCCCGGAAGGACGCTTCCCCTCGCTCGGCCGCCTGCACCCACCGGCGATCCGGCTGGAGCGGACGATCCGCGACCTGTTCGGGCTGGAGCCCGAAGGCCTCCCGGATCCACGCGGCTGGCTCGATCACGGCCGATGGCTGGTGCGTCGGCCATTGGCGGCACACCCCCTGGCCCACGACGGCACGCCCGATCCCTACCCCTTCCTTCCGGTCGAAGGGGAAGGGATCCACGAGATCCCGGTCGGACCGATCCACGCCGGGATCATCGAGCCCGGGCATTTCCGCTTCCGCGCCCAGGGTGAGACGGTGGTGCGGCTCGAGGCGCGGCTCGGCTGGGTCCACAAGGGCATCGAGAGCCGTCTCGAGGGACTGCCCTGGTCGCAGGCGGCGCGGATCGTCGGGCGCGTTTCGGGCGACGCCACGGTCGCCTATCAATGGGCTTTCGCCCGAGCGGTGGAGGCCGCGACCGGCACCGAGCCGCCGTTGCGCGCGGTCTTCTTGCGCGCGCTTTTGAGCGAGCTCGAGCGGATCGCCTTGCACCTGCACGATGTCGGCTTCGTGTGCAACGACGCCGCCTTCGCCCTCGTCCACACCCACACCGGCATCCTGCGTGAGCACCTCCTCCAGCTCGTAGGCGAGCTGTTCGGCCATCGCTTGATGATGGACCGGATCGTTCCGGGCGGGATCGTGGTCGATCTCGACGCCGCGGGAGCCGGCCGGCTGCGTGAACTCCTGGGCACGATCGGCGCGCGCTTCGAGCGGCTCGTGCGGATCTACGACGACACCCCCTCGTTGCAGGATCGAACCGCCACGACCGGCATCCTCACCCCCGAGCTCGCCCGCCGCTTCGCCGCCGGTGGCCATGTGGGGCGGGCCTCGGGGCGCGACTTCGACTCCCGCCGCGACCTCGCCTACCCACCCTACGACGTCCTTCGGCCCACCGTCCCCGTGCGCGAGCGCGGCGACGTCGACGCGCGGGTGTGGATCCGCATCGAGGAGATCCGCGAGAGCTCGCGGTTGATCCAGCGGATCCTGGACGCGCTGCCCGGCGGCCCGCTGACCGCGCCGGTCGTGGCCCGGGCCGGCGAGGGCATGGGCATCGTCGAATCGTTCCGCGGCGAGGTCCTGGTCTGGCTGCGGCTCGACGAGGAGGGGAGGGTCCTGCGCTGCCATCCGCGCGATCCCTCCTGGTTCCAGTGGCCGCTCCTGGAGGCCGCGATCGAAGGCAACATCGTGGCCGACTTCCCCTTGTGCAACAAGAGCTTCGACTGCTCCTACAGCGGGGTGGACCTGTGAGCCGGGAACTGCTGTTCGAAGGGCTGGTCGAGCGGCCGGTCACGATCCCGAAGCCCGAGCCCGATCCCGAGGCCCTGGCCGAGCTCGCTCGCACCGTCGATCGGGCGGCCCTGCGTCGGCTCGGCCGCTCGCTCGTGATCCGCGAGGTCGACGCCGGCTCGTGCAACGGCTGCGAGCTCGAGATCCACGCGCTGGGCAACGCGATCTACGACCTCGAACGGTTCGGCATCCGCTTCGCCGCCAGTCCCAAGCACGCCGACCTGCTCCTGGTGACCGGCCCCGTCACCTGCAACATGGCGGCCGCCCTGCGCCGGGCCTGGGAGTGCACACCCGCACCGCGCTGGGTGGTGGCCGTGGGCGACTGCGCCGCTGGCTGCGGCGTGTTCGCCGGGAGCTACGCGCTCGCCGGCGGCACCGGTGCGGTCGCCGAGGTGATCCCCGTGCATCTCCACATCAAGGGCTGCCCGCCTTCGCCTCTCGCCCTCCTACGCGGCCTGCTGGCCCTGCTCGAAGGCGGCTGAGGGCCCCTCAGCGCCGCGGTGGTCGGTCGAGTCGGGCCACCACCCCCTCGAGCCGCGGATCCGGCGCCGGATAGCGCGCCATCACGAGCGGATCGTGGCCCGGGACGATGTGATCGAGCGAGGCGGCGAGCGCGCGCAGTCGATCGTAGCCGCGTAAGGTGGCCTCGACGTCGTGGGTGATGATGAAGGGGCGATATTCCAAGAAATTCTCGTAGAAGTGGGCGGTATCGGAGGCCAACACCACCGGCCCCCGTTCGGTCACCACCCGCACGCACTGGATCCCCTTGGCGTGCCCGCCGATGCGGTGGACCGTGACACCGGGTGCCACCTCGCCCTCGCCGTCGTGGAAGACGACCCGGCCCTCGAACACCCGACGGACCATGGTGCAGACGTGCTCGACGCTGTAGGGCTGGCGCAGCGCGGCGTAGCTCATGCACCGACCGGTGGTGTAGGCGAGCTCGGCCTCCTGGACGTGGAACCGCGCGGCCGGGAAATGCTCGAGCGTGCCGGCGTGATCGTAGTGCAGATGGGTGACGATCACGTCCGCGATGGCCGCGGGATCGATCCCCAGAAGGGCGAGGGCGGCGCGCGGCTCGCGCTCGATCGGTCGACCACGGCGGGCGGCCTCGGCGGCGTCGAAGCCGGTGTCGACCAGGATCACCCGATCCGCCCGTCGCACCACCCAGATGTAATAGTCGAGCGGCATCGGAAGGGCGTCGTGCGGATCGACGCCCATGAAGTTCTCGCGCCGCGTGCGCCGCTCGAGCCGCGCATAGCGCAAAGCGAACACCTCCCAAGGCTCCGCCATGTCCCGGCCTCCCCGTTCTCGCTCGTCCAGGGCTAACAGCCGTTCCCGCCGATCGGCGAGCCCGCCCGAGACGATCGGGCATGCGACCGTTGCATCGACCGCCCTTCGTGCCCCCTGCCGGTTCGGGCTACAGCTGCGAGGTCGGTTCAGCCTCCCTGCACCTCGCGGGTCGGGCGGGCCCACGGTCCCGCCCGACCCTTTTCGTGGCCGGCGACCGGCTCATCCCGTCTCCTCCTCGTACCCGGTCAGCTCCAGGGGGCGGGCGGCGACGCCGCGCAACCCCAAGGCGTGGACGAGGGCCTCCTCGCGACCGTGCGTGATCCACACCTCTTCGGCCCCGACCTCGCCGCAGGTGGCGAGGAGCTCGTCCCAGTCGGCGTGATCGGAGATGACGAGCGGCAGCTCGACGCCGCGCTGCTTGGCACGCTGCTTGACCCGCATCCAGCCCGAGGCGAGGGCGGTCAAGGGCTCGGGCAACCGCCGGGCCCAGCGATCGGCGAGTGCCGCGGGTGGCGCGATCACGATCCGCCCGGCGAGCTCCCGGCGCGGACGACCGCGCTCGCCGGCGGTGGCCGGCTCGAGCCGCCCCAGAGGGACGCCCAGCTCCTCGTAGAGCGCGCACAGAGGCAGAAGCGCGCCGTGCAGGTAGATCGGCTCGTCGTAGCCGGCGGCGCGCAGGCAGGCGATCAAGCGCTGGGTCTTGCCGAGTCCGTAGGCACCCACGAGGATCGCCCGATCGGGGTTCTCCGCCCGCGCGCGCAACAGCTTGGCGATCTCCTCCTCGACCGGGGGGTGGCGGAACACCGGCAGAGCGAAGGTCGCCTCGGTCACGAACAGATCGCAGGCGACCGGCCGGAACGGCGCGCAGGTCGGATCGCCGCGCCGTTTGTAGTCGCCCGACCAGACGACCCGCCTCCCTGCGTACTCGATCACGATCTGCGCCGAGCCCAGCACGTGCCCGGCGGGCACGAGCCGAAGCCGCACCTCGCCCAGCTCGACCGTTTCGCCGGGAGAGAGGGGGCGACCCCGCCCGTAGGCCTCCTCACCGTAGCGGCAGCGCACGATCCGCAAGGTCTCGGGGGTGGCGATCACCTCGCCGTGCCCCGGCCGGGCGTGATCGGCGTGGCCGTGGCTGATCACCGCCCGTGGCACCGGTCGGAGGGGATCGAGGAAGAAGCCGCCCGGCCGGACGAACAGCCCCTCCGGCCGCCGTTCGAGCCAGCTGAAACGCGCCGTCACCGCTCTCGATCCGACCCCACGAGTACGACCTTCTCGCGCGCTGCGTCCGCCCGGGACGGCCCCGATATCGGGGTGCGGTCACGAGCCGCCCTCGCGGCTTGCGACGGATCCGGGGTCATGGCAACGGATCGTGGAGTCGTCGGAGCGCGACCGTCGCATGATCCGTGCCCTCGTTTCGACAGTCGCGGCGGGATCCTCGTCCTCGCGTAGCGCCGGGATCGTGGCGTGGTCGGGCGCGATCGTCGGGCTCGGTCCGTGGCTCGCCCTCGCACTCGACGGCCGCCATCATCCCGACGAGCCCCTCTATCTCTACATGGCGGCCTACGCGACCGTCGGCGACATCCTCGATCCCGAACTGGCGCCGGCTTACTCGTTCTACGTCTCGAGAATCCTCCATCTGCTCCTCGCCCGAGCAATTTTCGCCGTCTCGGGCCCGGGCACGGCCGGTGTGCAGACGATCGCCGCCCTCTACGCCGCCTTCGTGCTCGCCGCGGTGATCCTCGGGCTGGCCACGGTTCGTCGTCTCGTGAGCTGGCGAGCGGAGATGGCACTGGCCGGACCGGCTCTTCTGGTGAGCCCGATCTCGTTGTGGTTGGTCGGGAAGACGTTACCGGAAAGCCCCGCACTCCTCGCCACGACCCTCACCCTCTACAGCTTCGTCCGCGGTCTCGAGCCCGGCGAGGGACGCCGGGCTCTACCCTGGCTCGTCCTGGCGAGCGCGGCCACCATGGCCGTCGCTCTCACCCGCAACGTCCTGCTTCTCGCGCCCCTCGGCTTGGGAGCGAGCCTGCTTCTCGTGAGCGGAGGCGTTCCGCGCGGACGGGTCCTCGGCCGGGGCCTGCTCGTCGCTGCTCTGGGGCTGCTCCCGCTGATCGGCGCACTCTCGTGGCTCGGCATCGAGCTCTCCGCCTATTTCTGGGTTTTCGGCTACGCGAGCGCGGAGCACTCGCCGCTCGTCGTGCGGCTCTACGCGGGCGTGATGGCGGTCGGCCCGATCGCCCTCGTTTGCCCTTGGGCGCTCCTGCATCGACCGCGACGGGAAGCGTGGTTCTTCCTCACCTGGTTCGCGCTCGGGACGGGGGGACCTACGCTTTGCTGGCCGACCTCGAGGCACGCTACTTCCTCGCCGATCTCGTGCTCCTTCTCGGGCTCACCGCCTTGGCGATCGGCGTTCTCGGGCATCGGGTAGCGCCATCGGCCGGTCCGGGCCGGCTCCTCCTCGCCGGTGCAGCGATCACGGGACCGGCCGTTCTCGGCCGATCGGTGCAGCCTTTCATGGAAGACGAGGTCAAGCGTGACCAAGTGGCGAACATCGTATCGGCACTGGATGCGCGCTACGGCGGCTCAGATTCTTATACTCGTCTGACCGCTTGGCATCATACGGATTATCATTTCCTTCGAGTTCTCTATCCCGATCACAGAATCCACAGTGTCGAGCGGACCATCCATCGACGCTCGGTCGACACACTCGATCCCGAAGATCGAAGGTTCTACGGCGACGGGATCCTGCTCGATCCCGACGCCCTCTCCTCGGTCCCGCGCCCCCGGGTCTATTTCGGCTTCGAAGCGAACCACGCGATCAGCAATTTCCGCCGGGTCGCCGATCACCTGCCGAGCGACGGGCTGCGGCATTGGGCTCGGGCGATCGCCGACCGCATGGCCAAACGCAGCCATTTCGATGCGACCTGGATCTGCCGCGATCCCCGGCTCGAGCTCGTGCCGGTCCTGACACTCGGCCATTATCGTGTCGCAGAGGTCGTTCCGATCGCTTCGACGGTCGGGCCGGGAGAGCGGGCCTCGCCGGGACGTGTCGAGGGGGAACCGCGTACCGAGCCGCGGGATGGGTGCAGCCGAATTTTCATAAGATAGCTTATCCGTGATCGTCTCCTTCCACCCCGCTTCCCGGCTCGGCCTTGGCCACCGCTGCCAGCCGGGCGGCCAGCACCGCCTCCAGCGCGGCCACGTCCTCGACCACCGTGACACCCTCGAAGGTCGCGAGCCGTCGGGTGTTCTCGAGATCGATCCGGCGCGGCCACAACCGCACCATCCGGTGCGGCGCCATGCTGTCGTGGACCGGCTTGGTGTCACAGGCGTAGACGATGATCGGGATCCGGCACTTGCCGGCCTGGGCGAACACGTTGGTCACGAGCGTATCCGAGATGCCACAGACGAACTTGGCCACCGTGTTCGAGGTCGCGGGCGCCACCACGAGCGTGTGGTACCAGCCGTCGTAGAACCGCCCGACCGGCGGGGCCGAGGCGGTGGTGTCGCGGATCGGACGGATCCCGGGCGGAAACGGCTTGCGCTCGCGGGTGTAGAGGAAGATCACTTCGGCCGCGGCCTTGGAGAGGAACAGATCGAGCTCGCCGATCCGCCGGATGATCTCGAGACAGGCGGTGAAATCGTGGCCGGAGCCGGTCAAGGCCCAGGCGAGCCGTGGGCGCTTCGGCCTCTCCTCGCGCTCGTCCTCGATCTCTCGCATCACGCCCTCACCGCGGTGCCGGGCTCGACGCCGCCCTCTCGCCCGTCCTCGCCGAGGGTGGGCGCTCCCCCACCGCCGGGCAAGGCCCGACGGACCGGGACGAGACCACCTCCCTCGAGCGTGTCGACGGCAGCGGCTGCCGCCAGTCGGATGCTCCCACCGAAGCCGCGGGCGAGCTCGGGGAAGGCGGCATCGAGGATCCCCGTTCGCGCGAGCTCCTCGAGATCGACCGGCCCCGTGGGCAGCGCGGCCAACTTGACGAGCAGCAGCTCTTCCACACCCAGCCGGATCGCCAGAAGGAGCGCCAGGCTGTCGGAGGTGACCCGCCAGGAGGCTTCGATGGTCGGATCACGCCCGATCATGGCCCAGGGCGACCACAGCGCCGAGCGGCCCCGCGCCGCGGCGGCGGTGATCTCGGCGGGGCTCTCGACCGAGCAAAGACGAGGCTCGAGTTCGGCCAAGAAGAGCCCATATTGTTGCATGGCGAGGATCGCCAGGCCGTGCGCGGTGCGATCGTCGAAACCGAGCCGCGGCTGCAGGGCGCGGATCGAATCGGCGAACGGGCCGCCACCCGGCACGACCAGCCGCGGGACCGGCGCCGCGGCGATCGCGGCGAGCCAGGCGCGAAGCTGTGGGCTCGCCCACAAGCTCCCACCCAGCTTGACGATCGCCCGCGGCCGCGGCAGGCGCGCGGTTCCCTCCTCCGGGATCGACGGCATGGGCACGAGCAGCCTCACCCTGTTCCCCTCACCCCCACCGTGGATCATGGGGGTGTTGAACGTCACCCCCGACAGCTTCTCCGACGGGGGCCGGTTCACCGGTCCCGAGGCGGCCGTGGTGGCCGGTCGGGCGATGCTGACGGACGGCGCCCATCTCCTCGACATCGGCGGGGAATCGACCGCCCCCGGCCGTCGGCCGATCACGGCCGAGGAGGAGCTCGCCCGCATCGAGCCGGTGGTGCGGGCCCTCGCCCCCGAAGCGTTCCTGTCGATCGACACCTACCATGCGCGGACCGCGGCGCGCTGCCTCGAGCTCGGCGCCCGGATGATCAACGACACTTCGGCGCTGCGCGCCGACCCCGATCTGGCCGCGGTCGTGCGCGAGCACGGGGCGTTCCTGGTCCTCATGCACGCCAAGGACGGACCCTTGCCGCACGTCACCCCGGCCGAACGGCACTATACCGACGTCGTGCGCGAGGTCGGCGACTTCCTCGAGGAGCGGGTCGCCTTCGCCCTCGCCCGCGGCATCCCGGCCGAGCGGCTCGTGCTCGATCCGGGCTGGAGCGCCTTCTTGAGCCACGATCCCGAGGACACCTTCCGCCTGCTGCGCGGGCTCGACCGGCTGGTGGCGCGTTTCCGGCCGATCCCGATTCTGGTCGCGATCTCGCGCAAGGGAGTCTTGCGGGTCCCGCTTTCCGAGCGCGACCCGGTCTCCCAGCTCGTGGCCCTGTTCGCGGTCTCCAAAGGTGCGCTCTACGTGCGCACCCACGCCCCGCGGATGATGGCCCAGTTCGTCGAGGCGGCCCGCCGCTGCGGCTGGCCCTTACCCGAGCCGGCCCCCGCTCCTTCGGCTTAAGGCCGGCTCGCGCGCCGATCCCCGGTCACCGCCGCGAGCAGCTCGGCGGCGCTGCGGCCGAGCAACGGATGGCGCCAGTCGGGCCAGATCTCGCACAAGGGTCCGAGCACGAAGTCGCGCTCGTGCATGCGTGGATGCGGCAGGATCGGCCGGGCGGGCGGCAGCCGCACCTCGTCTTCGAGCGCCACCAGGTCGAGATCGAGGATCCGCGGCTGCCACGGCAGGAGCTCGCGGTTGCGATCCCGCCCGAGCGCCCGCTCGATCCCGTGCAGCACGGCGAGGAGCGCTTCCGCCGCGAGCGGGGTGGCGAGGATCACCACCCCGTTGAGATAAGGCGGGTGCTCGCGCACGGGATCGTCGGGATGAACGAGGGCGGGGGTCGTGATCCACCGCGAGCGGGCGACCACCGGCCCCGCCTCCTCGGCCAACAGCGCAAGCGCCGTCTCGAAGGTCCGCCGCGGCTCGCCGAGATTGGCGCCCAGGGCGACGATCGCACGCCGGATCACGGGCGGTCGTCCGTCCCGCTCACGAGCCCGCACCCAGCTGCCAGCTCTGGACGAACCGGCGGCCCTTGATGTCCGAGGCCTCGACCCGCAGCTCCCCCGGACCCTCGGGCTGCAGATGGAAGCCGATCAGCGGATCCTCGGAGAGCGAGATGTCGGCCTCGATCTCGATCAGCGGCTCGCCGTTCCAGAGGATGCGGATCGTATCCAAATGGTCGGCCGGGATCCAGTTCCGGGTGAGTTGGTCGATCTGCATCCCGGAATATTGCGGATGGCTGACGAGCAGGCGCAGCTCGTTGGGTGAACCCGGAACGAAGCGATCCGGCTGAACGAGCTTCATCTTCCCCAACCTGGCGTAGGCCGCCTCCTTGTCCTTGGAGGCCGGAGCCGAGCAGCCACCGGATGCCTTGACGAACCGCTCGACCATGAAGAGGGCACCGTCGTTCGTCTCGGCGACCGCGCGCACGGGGGTGTACTCGTTGACGCGGATCCGCGTGGCGATCGAGGCCGAGCCGGTCGCCGGCGAGAGCCGGAAGACGGCGGCGCGCGGCGCGGGGTTGCGATCGATCAGGAGATGGATCGCCCGGATGTACCGGTCCGGGGTCTGCGGCACGAGCGCTTCGACCGCGACCTCGACGAAGGCCGCATCGTGCGCGCGGCTCGGCGCGTCGAGGGCGATCAGCCCCGTCCCGTCGAGGACCGGCCGGCCCTCGAAGAACAGCTCGCGCAGCACGTCCCACTGGCTCTGCGCCAAGGCCGGTCGTGCCGCGAACGCCGCCGCCGCGCCTGCGCTCACGAGCAGCGTCCGACGACGAGAAAGAGGATGCGGGCTCATTCCCACTCGAGCTCCTTGTAGGCCGCGGTGATGTTGCGCGGATGATCGGTGGCTGACAACAGCCAACCTTCGGCCGGCGGTGGATCGTCGAGGAGGGCTCGCAGCGAGCGGCCGCGGGCGACGGCGGCGCGGACCGCCGCCGCCAACTCCTTGAGATAGCGGCGCTGCGGTGCGAGGGCCGCCGGCCATTCGGCCGAGGCGGGCCCGTGACCGGGCACGACCCGCTCGGCCGGGACTCGGGCGAGGCGCTCCGAGACCTCGAGCCAACCCCGAAGCGAGCCGTCGATCACCGGGATCCGCTCGACGAACAGGAGATCGCCGGCGATCAAGGTACCGGTGGTCGGATCGTGCACGGTGAGATCGCAATCGGTATGGGCGGTGGGCCAGGCACGCAGCTCCAGGACCCGTCCACCCAGATCGAGCCGGGCGATCTCGCCGACGGCGACCGGTGCGTCGATCGGGACCGGCTGCGCCCCCTCGATGGCCGGGCCCAAAAGACGCTCCATGGCCGCGCGATAGAGCGCGAAGCGATCGGCGAGGGCCGCCTCCAGACGAGCATGGCCCCAGATCCGCGCCCCGGCCTGGTGCAAGACGACGGCCCCCATCACGTGATCGGGATGGTGGTGGGTCAGGATCAGATGGCGCACCGGCCGATCCGTGCGCGCTCGGATCGTGGCCAGGAGATCCCGGGCCTGGGCGGGGCTCCCACCGGCGTCGATCACCGCCACCGCTTCCTGCCCGACGAGGAAGGCGAGATTGGCGATCCCGCCGCGGTTCTCGGCGGTGAACTCCTCGTGCACACCGACGTGGACGAACAGGCCCGGGGCGACCTCGTGGACCGCGAGCGGCTCGCTCGAGCGGACGGGTCGTGCGGCGAGAGCGAGCGCCCCCGCGAGCAGCGCCCTTCGGCTGGTCCGCGCTTCCCCCATACCTCGCCCCCCGCAGCCGGGCCGACTTGCCGGTCCCGGTCGCGACCGTCATAGGAGCGCGGCGCCGCGGCCGACAAGCGGGCCGGCGGGCGCGAAGGAGTGCCCCATGGACGGCCCGGCACCGGGCAACTGGCAGTGCCTCGCCTTGCGCGACGTTCCCCTCGAGGTGCGGCTCGGGGTCTATCCGCACGAGCGCGAGCGGCCGCAGCGGATCCTGGTCGACGTCGAGCTGTGGCGCCGGCTCGACCGCTTCACCGGCACGAGCCTGGCCGATTGTCTCGACTACGACCGCATCCATCGCTGGCTCGTCGAGACCTGGCCCGGACGGCCGCACACCGAGCTTCTGGAGCAGCTCGCCGAGGAGCTCCTCGCCACCTGTTTCGAGGATCCGCGGGTGGACTGGTGCCGGGTGCGGATCCGCAAGCCCGAGGCCCACGGCGGCCGGGGCGTTCCCGAGATCCTCGTCACCCGCTGGCGACCGGGAACCGATCGATCCGCCGAGCGGGTCGCGACGTAATGGTGAACGGACGCTCCAGAAGGAGGGTTCGTTCGTGCAGGATTCGTTCGTGCCGATCCGTCCGCATCGCCTGGGCCCGCTCCTCGCGGCTCTCCTGCTCCTGTCGACCGCCGCGCCGAGCTGGGCGATCATGAGCGGCGCCGAGAGCCCACGGGCCCGATCGTCGGATCCGGACTATGCCGACGGCCGCGAGGCGTTCCTGCGCCAGGACTGGCCGGCGGCGATCGCCGCACTCCTCAAGGTGATCGAGCGGCGCCCGCACCACGACAACGCCCACAACATGTTGGGTTTCGCCTATCGCAAGATGGGCGATTACGAGAAGGCGTTCCATCATTACCATCGCGCGCTCGAGCTCTACCCGCGCCACAAGCAGGCGCTCGAATATCTGGCCGAAGGCTATCTGGAGCTCGGCCGGATCGAGGAGGCCAAGGCCACGGTGCTCCGCCTGCACGAGGTCTGCCGCTTCGTCGTGATGGCCTTCGACAACAACGGTTGGAAGTACGGCTGTCCGGAGCTCGCCGACCTCGAGAAGGCGTTCGCCGCCCACGGCGTGCCCTGGCCGTTGGCGGAGTGAGCGCCGCTCAGGGCTCCGGCTCCATCTCGGGGGCGGCCGGGACCAGGGGCAAGCCGGCCTCCTCCCAACCCTGGATGCCGTCGGGGTACCAGAAGACCCGCCGATAGCCGAGCTCGCGCAGCGCCCGGCGCGCCGCGTTCCAGCTCATCCAGCACGCCCGCTCGCAATAGAAGACGACCGGCCGATCGGAACGCCCGGCGGTGATCTCCGCCAGACGCTCTTCGAACCAGGCCGCGGTACTCGGTGGCAGGTCGCCCAGCCCCACATTGGCGAGCCAGAACGAACCCGGGATGTGACGCCGCGCCGGCGGCAACCAGGGGCGCGCGCTCCCCCGGCCGGGCGGGCGGCGCGGCGCCGGCATCACGTCGATCAGCGCGGCCGGTTCGCGCGCCAGAAGTTCGATCAACCCGGCCGTGTCCAGGACGGTGGCACCGGCGAGCGTGCGCGGGACCGGGGCGCGATACTCGCTGCGCCGATAATCCGTGGGCTCGGGCACCTCCTCCGCGTCGCCACCGCGCCACGGACCGGCGATCGCGAGCCCGAGGAGTGCCACGAGCAGCGACCGGCGCGCCGCGGCGTGCGGTCCTCGGTTCATTCCTCCTCGAGCAGCGCCTGGATCCGCCGGGTCGTCGGGCCGGGGACGGGGATCGGGAAGGGTCGACCGTCCACGCTCGCGATCGGCCGCACGCCGCGCAACGCGTTGGTGGTGAAGGCCTCTTGCGCCCGGCCGAGGAGATGGCGGGGAACCTCGCCCTCGACCGCCGAGAGCCCCGCGGCCCGGGCCCGCTCCAGGAGCACCGCCCGCGTCACCCCGGGTAGAGCGCCCTCGGCGATGGCCGGGGTCCAGATCCGCTCCTCGACCACGAGGAACAGATTGGCGGCCGAAGCACAGGCCAACCGTCCGACGGTGTTGGCCAGCAAGGCCTCGTCGCCACCGGCCTCGTGGGCCTCGCGCAGGGCCAGGATCTGATCGAGATAGGCCGAGCTCTTGATCCGGCTCGTGAGCGACAGCTCGTTGCGGCACACACGGCGGACCAGGATCGCTCGCGCCGGCGGTACGGGCTCGGGGGCGGGAAAGGCGAGCAGCAGCAGAGTGGGGCTCGCAGGCTCGGGTGGCGCGAGCCCGCGCGGCCCGGGGCCGCGGGTGAGCGTGAGCCGCAAGGCCGCCTCGCCACGGGCGAAGCCGTTGGCCAACAGGAGTTCCCGAGCCGCCGCCGCCAGGCCGGCGGAATCGAGCGGCAGCGGGATCCCGAGCAGCGCCGCGCCGTGGGCCAGTCGGGCCCAGTGCCGGTCGAGGCGCAGGATCCGCCCGTCGCGCGCTCGCATGGTCTCGAACAGGCCGTCGGCGAGCAGGAAGCCCCGATCGGTCGGATCGATCCGGACCGCTTCGGCCGGTCGCAACTCGCCCGCCTGCCAGACGATCACGCCGCGCTCTCCCCGAAGCCCGGCGATCGGCCGCCCCGCGCCACCGACCCGGGCCGCTCGAGGCGCAGGAAGTTGTGGAGGAGATCGTAGCCGTGTTCGGTGAGGACCGCCTCGGGATGGAACTGCACCCCGTGCACCGGATGATGCCGGTGAGCGAGCCCCATGATCTCCCCCTCGGGGCTGCGGGCGGTGACCTCGAGCTCCTCGGGCAGGCCCTCGTCCTCGACGATCAGCGAATGATAGCGGGTGACCCGCAAGGGCGAGGGGAGACCGGCGAAAATCCCCCGGCCGTCGTGGACGATCGGGCTCGTTCGACCGTGCATCGGCCGGCGGGCCCGGCCCACCCGCCCGCCATAGGCGGCGGCGATGCACTGGTGACCGAGGCACACACCCAGGATCGGGATCCGCCCGCCGAACCGGCGGATCAGCGGGACCGAGATCCCCGCCTCGGCCGGACCGCAGGGGCCCGGGGAGAGGATCACGTGGGTCGGGGCCAGGGCCTCGATCTCCTCGAGGCCGATCGCGTCGTTGCGCACCACGAGCCGGCGGAAGCCCAGCTCGACCACGTAGCGGGCGAGGTTGAAGACGAAGCTGTCGTAATTGTCGACCAGCAGGATCACGCGCCCGCCCCTTCCCCGGCCAGGGCGCGCCGCAGTGCCCACGCCTTGGCCAGCGTCTCCTCGTATTCCGCCGCGGGCTCGCTTTCCGCCGTGATCCCGCCGCCCGCGGCGAAGGTCACGAGCCCGTCACGGATCGCGACCGTGCGGATGGTGATGGCGCTGTCCATGGCACCGTCGAAGCCGATCCAGAGAATCGTGCCGCAATAGGGGCCCCGTCGATCCGGCTCGAGCTCGGCGATGATCTCGATCGCCCGGATCTTGGGGGCACCGGTGATCGAGCCACCGGGGAAGGTGGCCCGCAAGAGATCGACCGGGCCACGGCCCGGTTCGAGCTCGCCCACCACGGTCGAGACCAGGTGGTGGACGGTGGGATGGCGCTCGAGCACGCACAGCTCCGGCACCTGCACCGAGCGGGGCCGACACACCCGTGAGAGATCGTTGCGCAGCAGATCGACGATCATCACGTTCTCGGCCCGATCCTTCTCGCTCTCCAGCAGCTCGCGGGCGAGGGCCTCGTCCTGCGCGGGGGTCCGGCCGCGCGGTCGGGTCCCCTTGATCGGCCGGGTCTCGACCCGACCGTCCTCGAGGCGCAAGAACCGCTCGGGCGAGACGGAGGCGATCACCGTGCGGCCGAAATCGAGGAACGCCGCCATCGGCGCCGGGTTGATCCGACGCAGCCGGCGGTAGAGATCGAACGGGTCGAGGCCGTCCGGCAGCGGGGCCGTGAAGCGCTGGGCGATGTTGGCCTGGAAGATGTCGCCCGCCAGCACGTAGTCGATCACCCGCTGGACGGCCGCCTCGAAGCCGGTGCGGGTGAAGTTGCTCACGGGCTCCGGGACCGGCGTCCCGCTCGCCGGCCCGAGTCGGGGAGCACGGGCGAGCCGCTCGGCGAAGGTTTCGAGGCGCAGCCGACGACGCGCGAGCCGGGCTTCGGGGCCGGCCTCCGGCAGGCCCGAAGAGAGGATCCAGGCCCGCCGGTCGACGAGATCGAAGGCCACCACCACGTCGTAGAAGCCGAGCTCCAGATCGGGAAAGGCCGGCTCGTGGCGCGGTGCGGCCGGCAACCGTTCGAGATGCCGAGCCGCCTCGTAGCCGATCCAGCCCACCACCCCGGTGCGGAAGGGGATGCTCGGCGTGGGCTCGCGCGGCAGGCGCCAGCGCTCGAGACAGCGTTCGAGGAGCGCCCACGGATCGCCCGTCCGCCGCAGCCCGTCGAGACGGATCCGACCGTCCTCGCTCTCGAGCCAGGAGAACGGGTCGGCCGCGACGAAGCTCCAGCGGCCGAGCCGGGGGTCGAGCCGCGCGCTGTCGAGCAGGACCGGAGCCGGCAGATCGCGCACCGCCGCGAAGGCGCGCAAGGGATCGAGGAACGGGATCTCACGGACGAGCAGGCTCATGCCCGCAGGCTAGGACCTGCCCGCCCGCCCTCGCAACGGGCGATCCGGGAGCGCGCCGATCGCTCGGGGTTCAGGTGCCGCGGCCGCGCTCGCAGCGCCAGCCGCCTTCGAGGACGAAGCCCGGATGCTCGCGCAACCAGCGGACCACCTCCATCTGGCCGAACAGCTGGCAGCGGAACTCGGGGCCGTCCCAGGGCAGCTCGACCCGATCGCAGAGCCGCTCGGGGCCGTTGCCGAGACAAGCGAGGAAGGTCAGGACGTAGAGCATCGGCCGGATCTCCACACCGACCGTCCCGCCGCCGAGTGCGGTGGGACGGTTCGACCTCCGGTTACGTGACCGATCGCCGATCGGATGTTCGCGACCGGCCCGCGAACGGAACGCGCGGATCATGCCAGCACGAGGATCTCACCCTTGCCTAGATCGGCGAGATCGCCCAGGAAGCGCCGGGCTCGGCGGCTCGGCAGAAGATCCGGCAGACCGAGCCCGGCCAAATGTCCGGCCAACACGGCGAGCCACAGGAACTCGTGAGAGCCGGCGTCGGCGAAGGTCGCACCGGGCTCGCTCGAGGGATCGAGGAGCAACAGCGAGCCGCGCCGCATCCCCGTCCCCGCAGCCGGTCCGCAGCGGCCGCACACGAGCACCGTTCCCCCGCGCAGCCCGAAGCCGAGATGGGCTCCGCAGCCTCCCGACACGATCACGAGCCCGCGGCGCATGCCCTGCGCGGCCATGGGCCCGCAATCGCCCTCGACCAGCACGGTGACACCGCGCGCCCCACCACCACCCGGCAAGGCGCCGGCCAGCCGGGGCCCGGCGGATCCGCGGATCCGCACGAACCCGCCTTCGGCCTCGGCCGCGGCGAGTGCGCCCACCCGACCCTCGATCTCGATGCGCCCACCGGACATGGCGAGCCCGACTTCGGCCCCGGCATCGCCCACCACCCGGATCGTGCCGGCGGCGAGCCCGGCGCCGATCCGATCGCACAGCTCGGTGGTCCCCTCGAGCACCAGGGTCCCCTCCTCGGCCGGGCCCGGATGGAAGCTGAACAGTTCACCCGCCGGCACCATCCGGTTGCCGAGGCGAAGCGGTACGGCGGCCCGCTCGGCCTCGCTCCGGCCGAGGAGGCTCGCGGGCGAGAGCGGGGCGAGATCGAGCGGGCAGCGCGGGGACTCGCGCAGACGCAAGGTGCAGCTGGTCATCGGCGGGGAGCATCGCCCGGTCGGGGATCGTCCGGCAAGAGGCGGGCGGTAAGGAAGTTCGCTCGCCGACGGCTTGGCCGAGTGCCACGAGCCGTGGCACGATCGGTGCCATGCGCGAGCACCTCGTCTTCTTGACCGGCCGGCTCGCCGAGCCGCGCCTCAAAAAGGTGCTCGAGAGCCTCGGCGAGACTCCCTTCTCCTGGGAGATCCGGCAAATGGGCGTGCAGGTGGCCGCCCTCATGACCCCCGAGATCATCAAACGCCGGCTGGGCTCGGTGGAGGGGGTGAGCAAGGTCGTGCTGCCGGGTCGGGTCCGCGGCGCGCTCGAGCCCCTGGCCGAGCAGTTCGGCGTGCCCTTCGAGCGCGGCCCCGAGGAGCTCGCCGATCTGCCGCGCCATCTCGGTCGCCGGGGGCCGGCGCGCGACCTCTCGCGCCACGATTGTCGGATCTTCGCCGAGATCGTCGAGGCTCCGGAGCTCACGGTCGAGGCCATCCTCGCCCGGGCCCGCGAGCTCGCTGCCGAAGGGGCCGACGTGATCGATCTGGGCTGTCTGCCGGGGCGGCCCTTCCCGCATCTCGAAGAGGCGGTCCAGGCGTTGCGCGCCCAAGGCTTCGTGGTGAGCGTCGATTCCGGCGATCCCGAGGAGTTGCGGCGCGGTGCGCGGGCCGGTGCCAGCTTCTTGTTGAGCTTGAGCGAGCCGATCTTGGACCTCGCCTTCGAAACGGATGCCACGCCCGTGCTGGTCCCCTCGCCCCCGGGCGATCTCGAGAGCCTGGTGCGGGCCTGCGAACGGCTCGAGCGGGCCGGCCGACCCTATCTCGCCGATCCGATCCTCGATCCGATCCATTTGGGCTTCACCGAATCGCTCCTGCGCTACCACGCGCTGCGCCGGCGGCTGCCGCAGGCGGAGATGCTCATGGGAGTGGGCAATCTCACCGAGCTCACCGACGCCGACACGAGCGGGGTGACCATGCTCCTGATGGCCGTGTGCTCGGAGCTGGCGATCCGCAACGTGCTGGTCGTGCGGGTGAGCCCGCATTGCCGGCGAGCGGTGGTCGAGGCCGATCGGGCCCGGCGCATCCTGTTCGCCGCCAAGGAGGAGGGTGTGCCGCCGCAATGGATCGATCCGGCGCTGCTGTGCCTGCGCGACCGCCGACCGTTCACCGAAGAGCCGGAAGAGATCGCCGCCGAAGCCCGCCAAGTGCGGGACCCGAACTTCCGGATCCGCGTGGCGCGCGACGGCGTGCACGTCTTCAACCGCGACGGCCATCGGGTGAGCACCGATCCTTACGCGGTCTTCCCCACTCTCGGGGTGGAACGGGACGGCGCCCACGCCTTCTATCTCGGCTACGAGCTCGCCAAGGCCGAGATCGCCTTCCGGCTCGGCAAGCGCTACGTCCAGGACGAGCCCTTGCGGTGGGGTTGCGCGGTCGACCTGCCGCGCGAGGATCTCGCACGACACGCGGCCCCCGGGGCCACCCTGGTCGGGCGACGCAGAGCGGACACGACCTCCTGATGCCCTTCATCCGCGAATCGATCCTGGTCTCGCAGCACCCCGACGGTCGCCCGCATCCGGCTCCGCTGGGCCTGATCGAGCAGGGGGAAGAGCTCGTGATCGCCCCCTTCCGGCCCTCGACCACGCTCGCCAATCTCGAGCGTCACCCCTTCGCGACCGCTTGCTACACCGAGGACGTGCGGGTCTTCGCGGGCTGCGTGACCGGTCGGCGAACCGACTGGCCGGTGGTCGCGGCCGAGCGGATCGCGGGGTTCCGGCTCGCCACGTGCCTGGCCCACGAGGAGCTCGAGGTGGTCGCGGTCGAGCCGGACGAGCTGCGGCCGCGCTTTCGCTGCCGGGTCGTCCACCGTCGGATGCACGCCCCCTTCACGGGTTTCAACCGGGCCCGCGCGGCGGTGATCGAGGCCGCCATCCTGCTCTCCCGCCGCCGGCTCCTGCCGAGGGCGGAGATCGAGGAGGGACTCGCCCGCCTGGCGATCCTGATCGACAAGACCGCGGGCGAAGCCGAGCGCGAGGCGTGGAACTGGCTTCTCGAAGCCTGGCGCGCGCCCGTGGCGGAAGGCTAGCCGGACCGGGGCGGCAGCCGCGCGGCGAGCGCCTCCAACACCGAAGCCACGCTCGGCAGATCGGTCCGCCGCAATCCCCGCGCGCGCAACGCCACCGCCGAATCGGTGCGGAACAGATCCCCGGCATGGTCGAGACCCGGTGTCGCGACCGGGATCGACACCGCGGGCACGGGGCCGGCATCCGCCGCGACCGGCGCCGATCCGGCGCGGACGAGCCGGATCACGGGAGCGCTCGACGTCGGCGGCGGCCGCAGCCCGAACGCATCGATCCACACGAGCAGATCCGCGGCGCCGCGGGCCAGCAGCCGTTCGCCCGCCCAGCGGGCCGGATCGTGGTCGGGCGCACCGTCCGCGAAGCTCACCGGCATCGGCACGCCCGCCTGCCAGAGCAGCACCTGCTGAGCGGTCGCGGGGCCCGGCGAGGTGGCGAGCGGCAGGCCGATCGCCCGGCCGCGGGCGTTGAGCTCGCGGGTGAGCGCGGCCAGATGATGGAGCAGCGCCTCGGGCTCGGGCAGGCCCGAGGCCGACCAGACCAGGAGACGATAGGAGGCGGCGCGAACGGCCTCGGCCAGCCGGCGTAACGGCTCGTCGGCGGGCACCGGCCGGTCCTGGAGGAGGGCGCGCAGCCGGGCCACCCGATCGAGCAGCGCCGGCCCTTCGCCGGGCAGGTGCTCGATCCGTGGCTCGCTCGGCGGCGCACCCCCGAGCTGGACGATCCGTCTCGGCCGCCCGTCGAGCCGCTCGGGGGGAAGGAGCACCCGCTCCACCAACCGCGGGGCCGCGGTGCGCCAGCCCTCGCCCACGAGCAGCACGAGATCGGGGCGGTTGCGGGCCTCGGCGAGCGTGCCCACGACCCAGCCCGAGCGTTGCACGACGGCGAGCTGGGCGCTCGGCCCCTCGCCCGCGAGCGGATCGATCACCGCGCCGATCCGCTCGGCGAGGGCGACCGCCGCGCGCAACCCCGCGAGATCGGCCTCGAGCCCGGCCAGGAGTGGCAGCCGGGCGGCGGCGACGAGCTCGGCCGCCCGCTCGAGGGCCACCTCGAGTGGGACCGGCTCGCCCGCCACCCGCGCGCGGCGATCGTCGGGCAAGGGGCGGGCGAAGGCCTCGACCGCGCGCGGGCAGCCCCGGCTCGTCACGGCGAGCCGGGCATCCTCGACCACCACCTCGAGATCGTCGCACAAGAGCGCGCAGAACGGGCAGACGACCTCACGCTCGATCGCTCGCGGTCCGGCCTCGCTCACCCTCCCTCTCCCCACGCGGCTCCATCCCGCTCGGGGATCGGCTTAGCGCAGCCGAGGAAGGGGTGGAACTCTCGGGCTCGGCGGCGCGGATCAGCCGGTGGACCCACCCGCTTCCCGCACCGGCTCGTCGTATTTGATGTAGGCGAAACGCAGATCCTTCTGGGGGGTGCCCTCGAGCGGTCCGCCCTCGCGGCCGGGCTGCCACATGATCACCTCCTCGATCTTGGCCGCCAAGGCGAAGTCCTTGTCGGTGATACCCTTGTGGTCGTGGGTCTTGAGCCGGACCTCGACCCAGGCGTAGGAGGCGGTCAGATCGGGATGGTGCCAGGCGGCCTCGGCCAGATGGCCCACGGCGTTGATCACCATGAGCGTACCTTTCCAGCTGTTGGTGCGGTAGGTGCGGCGGATCCAGCCCCCCTCGACCCGCCAGTGGGGCAGCTCGCGAGCCAGCCGCTCGGCCGCCTCCTCCTCGCTGTAGACCCGCAGCTTGCGCGCTTCGGCCATGGCGCTTTCCCTCCATGCGCGACCGCCTGGCGATCTAGCGACCGGTGGTCGCGGAACAAGACGGCGCGGTTTGCCCTCTCGGGCCTCAGCCGCTAGACCCCGCACGCCAACGAGGGGGAGGTCGAGGCGTGGTCGCGCGGGACGAGCGGATCCGGGTCCGAGCACCGGCCCGGCTCCATCTGGGCTTCCTCGATCTCGCGGGTGATCTGGGCCGCCGCTTCGGCAGCCTCGGCCTGGCGATCGAAGGATTCGCCACCGAGCTCGAGATCGCCCGGGGCCGCTCCGGGATCGAGGGTCCCGAAGCGGCGCGGGCCGCGGTTCACCTCGCCCGGCTGTGCGAGGCCTGGCGTGTGACGGAGCCGATCGCCGTGCGGATCCGGCGGGCGATCCCGGCGCACGCCGGGCTCGGCTCGGGGACCCAGCTGGGGCTGGCGATCGGCGCCGGGCTCGCCCGTCTCCTGGACCGCGACGCGCCGCTCGAGACCGTGGCCGAGCTCCTCGACCGGGGGACGCGCTCGGCGATCGGGATCGGCGCCTTCACCGCGGGCGGCTTCCTGGTCGACGGGGGACGGGCGGCCGAGGACCGACTGCCCCCGCCGATCGTCGTCCGCCTGCCCTTTCCGGAGAGCTGGCGGATCCTCTTGATCCTCGATCCGACCCGCCGGGGCGTCCACGGTCCGGCGGAGGCCGCCGCCTTCAAGGCCCTCCCGCCGCCGCCGGCCGAACTCGCCGGCCATCTGTGCCGGCTGGTCCTCCTGCGCCTGTTGCCCGGTCTGGCCCGTGCCGCGCTCGCACCGGTGGCCGAGGCCCTGCGCGAGATCCAAGCGGCCATGGGGGAGCGGTTCGCCGCCTTCCAGGGTGGGGCGCCCTTCACCAGCCCGACGGTGGCCGAGGCCCTGGCCTGGCTCGAGACGGAGGGAGTCCGCGGGCTCGGCCAGACCTCATGGGGGCCCACCGGCTGGGCGCTGTTGCCGGATGTCGAGACCGCCACCACCCTGGCCCACGCCGCCGGCCGTCGGTTCGCCGACCGCGGGCTGCGCTTCGAGGTCGTGGCCGGTCGCAACCGACCGGCCGAGATCGAAGTCCAGAGCACCGTTCCGTCGAGGGAGAGTCCGTCGTGAGCAGCCCGCCCAGCATCCTGCACTTCGTGACCCCGCTCAAGAATCCGAGCCCGTTCGACGTCAACATGGCGGCCGACGCCGGCTTCGATCACATCGTCCCCTACACCCAGGTGACGCTCGAGGAGATCACCCCGCTCGTCCAGGATGCGATCTTCTCGCGCGCGCCGGCCGACGGACGGGCCACCGCCATGCTGATCGGCGGCCGCGATCCGTTGTTGGCCCTCGACATGTTGGAGGCCGCCGCGGCCGCGATGTTGCCGCCCTGGTTCGAGATCTCGCTCATGGCCGATCCCTCGGGCGCCTTCACCACGGCGGCGGCGATGATCGCCTCGGTCGAGACGACCTTGCGCTCGAGAGGGCAGGAGCTCACCGGCAAACAGGTGATGGTGTTCGGCGCCACGGGCCCGGTCGGGCGCATCGCCGGCCTCATGGCGGCCCTCGCCGGGGCGAAGGTCACCCTCGTCGGCCACGACGGGCCGACCCGCGTGCGCCAAGCGGCAGGCGAGCTCGGCGGCCGCTTCGGGGTCGAGCTCACCGGCGCGGACGGCTCGGACGACGAGAAGAAGCGCACGCTCCTGGCCGAAGCCGAGATCGTGCTGGCCGCCGGCAAGGCCGGGATCCGGATCCTCGAAGCGGCGCATCTCCAGGCAGCCGGGCGGCTCTCGGTGGCGGTCGACGTGAACGCCGTACCACCCTCCGGCATCGAAGGCATCGAAGCCACCCACGAGGCCGTACCGATCCCCGGCACCACCGCCGTGGGCATCGGCGCACTCGCCGTGGGCCGGCTCAAGTTCCGCACCGAGCACGAACTTTTGGCCTCGATGCGGGATGCCACGCCGCGGCGACGGATCGGCATCGCCGAGACGCTCGCCAAGGCCCGCGAGCTGGCCGCCAGCCGCGGCGGAGCGGCGGGGTGAGCGGACCCGTCCTGATCGTCGCCCTCTCCGGACGGGCGTTGGCGCAGTCGGCCCGGGCGGCCGGCTTCGCACCGATCGTCCTCGACCGCTTCGCCGACCTCGACACCACCGCCGTGGCCGAACTCGCGCTCGCGATCCCGCCGGGGCGGGGCGCACCGCTGGCGCAACGAGCCCTGCTGCGGGCCGCGCGTCTGTTCGCCCCGCCGCCGATCCCGCTCCTGTGCGGCGGCGGGTTCGAGGGCCGGCTGCGGACCCTGGAGGCACTCGCCCGCGACCGGGAGCTCCTGGGCAATCCCCCCGAGATCGTGGCCCGTGCCGTCGATCCGTTCGCGCTGCGCGATCTGTGCGCCGGGCTCGGGGTGCCCTTCCCCGAGACCCGATCCGACCTGCCGGCCGAGCGGGAGGGTTGGCTGGTCAAGCGCCGTGGCGCGGGTGGTGGTTGGCACGTGCGCGAGGCGCGGCGGGTCCGCGGGCTCCACCCGCTCGACTACGTCCAGCGGCGGGTGCCCGGTCGGCCGGTCTCGATCCTCCTTTTGGGCGACGGGCGGGAGGTGATCCCGCTTCTCGCGAGCGAACAGTGGAACACGGGCACGCCCCCGCACTTCAAGGGTGTCCTGGCCCCCGCCCCGCTCGCACCCGAGCTCGAGGGGGCGCTCGCCCGGGCGGCCGGCGCGGTGGGCGGCGCGCTCAACTTGCGCGGGCTGGCCAGCGCCGATTTCCTGCTCGCCGAGGATGGATCTTTCCATCTGCTGGAGATCAACCCGCGTCCCGGCGGCTCGCTCGAAGCGGCCGAAGGAGCGCTCGGCACCTCGCTGGTGGCGCTCCACGTCGCCGCCTGCCGCGGCCGGCTCCCCCTCCACCCGCCGCGACCACGGCCGGGCTTCACCGGCACCGCGATCGTGCGGGCCGATCGCGACCTGGTGGTACCGGAGGGATTTCCCTGGCCGGAGTGGACCGGGGATCGGACGCCCTGGGGGAGCCGGGTCCCCCGGGGCCGGCCGCTCGCCACCGTCCGGGCCCGCGCGGCGCGGCCGGAGACGGCGCGCACCCGACTCGTCGAGCGGGAGCGGGCCCTGCTCGCCGCGCTGTGCCCACCTGGCCGATCGGTGCGCGCCGCGAGCGCGCTCGAAGCGATCCGAAACGGGGAGGAGAGAGGAGGATGAGCGCCGCTTCGACCGCCACCGCGCGCCGGCGGACCTGGCCGTCGCTCGCCGCGCGCGCCGACCGGCTCGCCCGGACCCTGCTCGAGGACGCGGCCCTCCTTCGTCTGGCGGTCCACCGCACGGCCAGCGGGGCGACGCTGATCGACGCCGGGATCGCGGTGCCCGGCGGACTCGAGGCCGGCCGGCGGATCGCCGAGCTGTGCCTGGGTGATGCGGGTTGGGTGAGCTTCGCGACCGAGACCCGTTTCCCGGGCGTGCCCTTCCGGGTCGAGACGCGCTCCGCCGACCCCGTGCTCGCCTGCCTGTCGAGCCAATATGCCGGTTGGAGCCTCGCCTACGGCGAGGGTGAGGGAGCGTGGCGGGCCATGGCCTCCGGACCGGGCCGGGCCCGAGCCGCCAAGGAGCCGCTGTTCGCCGAGCTCGACTGGCGCGATCAGGAAGCGCAGAGCGCCTGGTTCGTGCTGGAGACCGATCGCCCGCCTCCCGAGGCGCTGATCGAGAAAGTGGCGGCCGATTGCGCGCTGCCACCTTCCGCGCTGGGTTTCGTGCTCACCCCCACCACGAGCCTCGCCGGCACGGTGCAGATCGTGGCCCGGGTGCTCGAGGTGGCGCTCCACAAGGCCCATGCGCTGGGCTTCCCGCTCGAGCGGATCGTCGACGGGCTCGGCTCCGCCCCCCTCCCCCCGCCGGCGCCCGACCTGCTCACCGCCATGGGCCGGACCAACGACGCGGTGCTCTTCGGCGGCGAGGTCCAGCTCTTCGTGAGCGGGCCCGAGGCCGAGGCGGCGGCCCTCGCGCAGCGCCTGCCGGCTTCGGCCTCGCGCGACTACGGCCGGCCCTTCGCCGAGCTGTTCGCCGCCGTCGGCCGCGATTTCTACGCCATCGATCCGATGCTCTTCAGCCCCGCCCGGGTCACGGTGACGGCGCTCGAGACCGGTCGCAGTTTCACCGCCGGGGCGCTCGTCCCCGAGCTCCTGGCCCGATCCTTCGGGCTCGCGAGCTGAACCCTCGCCGGCGGGCTCGGTGGAACACGGGCCGAAGCGCGCGACCGAGCTGCTCGTCCTCGGCGCCGGCGGCTGGCACCGGGAGCGGCTCGCGCGCGCCGTGGCCCGGCTCGGGCTCGCTTCGCGTTGGCTCGGTTTCGCCGCGCTGCGCTTCGACGGCACGGCAGCGCACGGGCTGCGCCTCGGCGGCGAGGAGGCGCTCCCTTCGGCCGTGCTCGTCCGCTTCGTGCCGGGTGGCAGTTTCGAGCAGGTCACCCGGCGGCTGGGTCTCCTGCACGCCCTCGAGGCCCTGGGGGTGACGGTGATCAATTCCGCTTCGGCGATCGAGCGCTGCGTCGACAAATCGGCGACCAGCTTCCACCTCCAACGAGCCGGCCTGCCCACACCACCCGCCTGGACGGTCGAGCGGGTCGAGGAGGCCCGGGCGATCCTCGAGGCCGAAGTGCGCGCCGGCCACGAGCTCGTCTACAAGCCGCTGTTCGGCGCCCAGGGCCGAGGTCTGCGGCGGCTGCGGGGCGTCGAGGACCTGCCGACCGAAGCCGAGAGCGCCGGGGTCTGGTATCTGCAGCGCTACGTTCCACCTGCAGGCGGGAACCGCGATTATCGGGTGTTCGTGATCGACGATCGGCCGGTGGCGGCAATGGCCCGCGAGGGAACCAGCTGGATCACCAACGTCCACCAGGGGGGCCGACCGGTGGCGGTGTCGGCCGAGGGGTCGTTGGGCGAGCTCGCGGTCGCAGCCGCTCGGGCCGTGGGCGCGTTCTACGCCGGGGTCGATCTCCTCGAGGAGCGGACCACCGGCCGCTTGCTCGTCCTCGAGGTCAACAGCCAACCGGCCTGGCAGGGCCTGCAGGCGGTGACCCCGTTCGATCTCGCCGAAGCCCTGCTCGACGCGATCGCCCGCCGGCTGCGACGATGACCGAAGAGCGGATCGCCGCCCTCTTCGAGCGGGCCTGTCGGGCCGAGCTCGAGGCGCTCAAACCCGGCAACGTCCACCGCTTCGCGCCCGGCCACGGCATGACGGTGGCGCACTTCGAGGCCAGTGCCGAAGCGGCCGCACCGGCCCTGGCCCGATCCGGTGCCCCGCTCGGCCGGCGGATCTTCGAAGCGGTCGCGGCGACCCGGGCGCGGGTGGGCGTGAACACCAATCTCGGCATCCTGTTGCTGTGCGCGCCCTTGGCGATGGCGGCCGAGCGGCCGGAGCCGCTGCGCGAGGCCGTGGTCCGGGTGCTCGAGGCGAGCGATCGGGAGGATGCCCGGCTCGTCTTCGCGGCGATCCGCCTGGCCGCTCCCGGTGGGCTCGGCCGGGTGCCGGAGGCGGACGTGGCCGAGGAGCCCTCGATCTCTCTGCGCGACGCGATGCGGCTCGCCCAAGCGCGGGATCGGATCGCCTGGAACTGGACCCATGCTCTGGCCGATCCGCTGGAGACCGGTGTGCCGCTGCTCGCGGCCCTGCGGGCGCGGGGTTGGAGCGAGCCCTGGGCCCTCACCGGGCTCCATCTCCATTGGCTGGCGAGCCTGCCGGACAGCCACGTGGCCCGCAAGCACGGGGCCGCGGTGGCCGAAGCGCTCACCACCACCTGCCGGCCGTTCGCCGAGCGCTTGCTCGCCGCGGCCGATCCCGAGCCGTTCCGAGCCGAACTCCTGGCCCTCGATCGGGAGCTCAAGGCCCGCGATCTCAACCCCGGAACGACGGCCGATCTGGTCGTCGCCTCGCTGTTCGCCGCGCTTCTCTCGGAGGCGAGCAACGAACGGTGATGCGCGCCGGCCATGTCGACCGCCCCCGGCGACGTCGCGACGCTTCGCCCACGGCGTAGTGGATTGTCGAGATCGACCCAGCCGCTTATCACCCACGGCGTTCCACGTCTGCAACCCCGGGAGGGAGGCTGCTCCATGGCCAAGATCGATCGCATGCTCGTCGGTGAGGCACTGGTCGGCGACGGCAACGAGGTCGCTCACATCGACCTCATCATCGGCCCGCGCGGCACCCCGGCCGAGACCGCCTTCGCCTTGACTTTGACCAATCAGAAAGAGGGTGTGAACGCTCTGCTCGCGGTGCTCGAGCCCAACCTCATGGTCAAGCCGGCCACCGTGATGTTCAACAAGGTGACGATCAAGAACGCCAAGCAGGCCACGCAGATGTTCGGCCCGGCGCAGCGGGGCGTGGCGATGGCGGTCGCCGATTGCGTCGCCGAGGGGACGATCCCCGAGGAGGAGTGCGAAGATCTCTTCATCTCGGTGGGTGTGTTCATCCACTGGGAGGCCGAGGACGACAAGAAGATCCAGCAGTTCAACTACGAAGCCACCAAGCTGGCGATCGAGCGCGCCGTGGCCGGTCTGCCGCGCGCCCGCACCATGGTGGCCCGCAAGGACAAGACCAAGCATCCCTTCGGCGCCGATTGAAAGGAGCCAGCGGCCCCACCTGCGTCGGCCGGTGAGGAGCCGGCGGCGCGAGGCGAGCCTCCTCGACCTCCGCCACCACCTCCCGAGCCTCCCGTCCCGCCGCCGCGCCCGAGCGTCGAACCTCCGGCACCGACGGCACCCCCCTCCCCTCCGCCCGCACCCGAACGGTCACCGGCTGGAGAGGAGCGGGCTCGGGACACGGAAGCCCGGCCGACGGGACCAACGGCTCCCCAGAGCACGGGCTGGTGGGAGACCCTGCTCCGGCTGATCGGCATCAAGCGCAACTGAAGCGGACGGGCATCGAGCGATCGGCGCCCGTCCCGCTCCCGGCTCGTGGCTAGGGGGCCGTCAGCCGGGCGAGCTCGGCGGCCCCCAGCCGCCCCTCGTGCAGGGCGGTGGCCACGAGCGCGCCGGCGAAGCCCTCGGTTCGCAGCGCCAGCAGATCCTCGAGCCCGCGCACACCGCCCGCGGCCCAGATCCGTCGGGCCCCGGCGCGCGCGCGCACCGCCCGCAGCCGCTCCCGATCGGGACCGCTGCCGGTTCCCACCCGACCCAGGGTCATGACGATCACGTCCGATGGCCAGAGATCGGGCCGTTCCCACAGGCCCGCCGGATCGAGGCGCTCCTCGCCACGCCAGTCGAGCGAGAGGAGGATCCGCTGCGGCGCGCACTCTCGGGCCCGTTCGAGGAGCTCGAGGTCCTGCTGGCTCTCGCTGCCCAGCACCGGTCGGATCGCCGGTCGGGCGAGGAGTGCCTCCAGCCGGTCACGGGTGGCGATCCCGGCGTCGACCCACAGCTCGAGCCCGGGATGGGCCCCGGCGATCGCCTCCACCACCGCATCGTGCCCGCCTCGACCCTGGATCGCGTCGAGATCGGCGATGTAGAGCGCGGGAAACGGATGGAGGGCGCGCAGCGCCTCGACCACCGCCAGCGGATCGGCGCTGTCGACCAGATGCGAGCCGGTGAGCGGCCGATAGCGGGCCCGCTCCCCGGCCCGAGCGTGGACCACGAGCCCATCCAGCAGATCGACGACGGGAACGAGCGTGAACGCGGACATGGTCGATCTCCCCGAACGACCCGAGACGAAGGTGGGCCCCTTCGTTCTGGGCCTGGACATCGGCGGCGCGCACCTCAAGGCGGCGTGGCTGACCGCCGACCGGCCGCTGGCGATCCGCCAGGTGGTCTGCCGGCTCTGGGAAGGGCTCGACCGGCTGGACGCGGCCTTCGCCGAAGCCCTCGCCGGCTGGCCCGAGCCGGACCTCGTGGCCGCGACCATGACGGGCGAGCTCGTCGACCTCTTCCCCGACCGGGCGAGCGGCGTCGAGCGACTCCTGGGGGCGCTGACGGCCCGTTTTCCCGGCCGCGAGCTCGTGGTGTGGAGCACGGAGGGGTTCCTGTCGCCCGACCGGGCCGCCGCCGAACCGCTGCGGGTGGCCTCGGCCAATTGGTGCGCGAGTGCGGCACTCCTCGCCCGTCGGCTGCCGGCCGGGGTGCTCGTCGACATCGGCAGCACGACCACCGATCTCGTACCCTTCGCCGAGGGTCGGGTGCGGGCCCGTGGCCACGAGGATGCCGAGCGACTCGCCACGGGGGAGCTGGTCTATCAAGGCGTGGTGCGCACCCCGTTGATGACCCTCGCCGACCGGGTGCCGTTCCGGGGTCGGCTCGTGGGCGTGACGGCCGAACATTTCGCCACGAGCGCCGATCTGTTCCGCCTTTCGGGCCGGCTCGACGAGGCCTTCGATCTGCATCCCGCGGCCGATGGCGGACCGAAGACCGTCGAGGGAAGCGCCCGCCGGGTGCTGCGCATGGTCGGCACCGACCTCGGCCCCGCCTCGCTTCCCGAGGCGCGCAGCCTGGCCGCGTGGTTCGCCGAGCTGCAGCTGCGACGCATCGCCGACGGGCTGGCGCTCGTCCTGTCGAGCGACACGCTGCCGGCCGAGGCTCCGCTGATCGGGGCCGGCTGCGGCGCCTTCCTCGTGGCCGAGCTCGCCCGCCGGATCGGCCGGCCGAGCCTCGACGTGGCCGCCCTGCTCGGCCTCGAGGGCGAGCTCGCGCGCTGGGGCCGGGTGGCCTTGCCGGCCTTGGCCGTGGCCTCGCTGGCCGCCCGGAAGATCATCCTCCAACGAAGCCGCTAGGCGGCTCGGGCCCGCTCGGCCCGTGCCGCATCGAGGGCGGCGCGCACGGCCCGGACCGCCTCGGCGGCCAGCCGGCCCTCCCGCCGACCGTGGCACAGGGCTCCGCGAAAACCGAGCAGATCCGGACCGAGCCGGGCGAGCGGGGCGACGTCGGCGATCCGCAACGAGCCCGCGAGCCCGCACAGAAGACCCTGTGCATGGGCTTGGGCGACGAACCGCGCGAGCTCCGTTTCGTCGAGATGGCTGCGCAAGCCCCCCGCGCTCTTGTCGGCGGTGTCGAGCATCACCCCGACGAGCCCCGCCGCGGCGAAGGGACCGAGATCGGCAAGATCGGGACGGCGGTCGGCCATCAACACGGCCACGAGCCGCAGGCCACGCGCCGCGAGCGGGGCGAGTGCGGCCAGCAGGCGGGCACGCCCCCGATCGGCGAACAAGCCGACCTTGACGACCGCCACACCGCTCGCCGCCACCCGCTCGACGGCGGCCCGCACCCGGACCGGGTCCATCGGCAGATCGCCCACGGTGGCGGACAGGAGCACGCGCCCACCCAGCCGGGCGACGGCCGCCTCGAGGTCGGCCGGCTGCCAGGCCCCGAGTGCCCCGCTGCGGGGATCCTTGAGATCGAGGACGTCGGCGCCGAGCGCGAGCGCGGTCTCGGCCTCCTCGAGGTCCGCCACGCTCGCGAGCAACGCCAGAGGAGGAACCGTGATCGGCAAGGGCGGGGGACGCATCGGCGAGGACCTCGAGGCTTCCTTGGCGGGACCTCCCTAACCGCTCTAAGAGGGCGCACGCAACGCACGGGAGAGCACGAGGTGGTGGCGATCCGGCTCACCGGCGGACGGGTGTTCGACCCGCTCAACGGCATCGACGGCGAGATCCGCGATCTCTGGATCGTGGGCGATCGGATCGTCGCCGACCCCCCGCCCGGCCCGCCGGCCGAGGTGTACGACGTCTCCGGCTGCGTGGTGATGCCGGGTGGCATCGACATGCACAGCCACATCGGCGGCGGCAAGGTGACGATCGCCCGCCTGCTCATGGCCGAGGAGCACCGCGCCCATCGCGAGGCCCGCGGACGAGGTCGGCGCGCCGGCACCGGCGAGGCCTCGCCGTCCTCGTTCACCACCGGCTACCGCTACGCGCGGCTCGGCTACACCGCCGCCTTCGAACCGGCCATGCTGCCCGCCAACGCCCGCGCGGCGCATCGGGAGATGGCCGACATCCCGCTGCTCGACAAAGGCGCCTACGTGCTCCTCGGCAACGACGATCTGTTCTTGCGCCTGTTGGCCGAGGGTGCGGGCGAGGCGGCGATCGCCGATTACGTGGCGTGGACCTTGAACGCGACCGGGGCGCTCGCGGTCAAGATCGTCAATCCCGGTGGGATCGCCGCCTTCAAATACGGCCAGCGGCGGCTCGATCTGGACGAACGGGCGGCACCCTACGGCATCACGCCCAGGGCGGTGCTCACGAGTCTCGCCGACGCGCTCGACCGGCTGGCCGTACCCCATCCGATCCACGTCCACGGCTGCAATCTCGGTGTGCCGGGCAACATGGCCACGACGCTGGCCACGATCCGGGCCATGGAGGGGCGGCGGATCCATCTCACCCACCTCCAGTTCCACAGCTACGGCACCGAGGGCCCGCGACGCTTCTCCTCCGGAGCCGCGGCGATCGCCGAGCTCGTCAACGCCACACCGCAGGTGAGCCTCGACGTGGGCCAGGTCCTGTTCGGCCAGACGGTGACCGCCTCGGCCGACACGATGCGCCAGATCGCCAACGCCGCGCACGCCCATCCACGCCGGTGGGTGGGGATGGACATCGAGTGCGAAGCGGGCTGCGGGGTGGTACCCTTCCGCTACCGCGATTCGAGCTTCGTCAACGCCCTCCAATGGGCGATCGGCCTCGAGCTGTTCTTGCTGATCGAGGATCCCTGGCGGATCGCGCTCACCACCGATCATCCCAACGGCGGGCCGTTCACCGCCTATCCCCGGCTGATCCGGCTCCTGATGGACAAGGATCATCGCGACGCCGAATTCGCCCGACTGCCGAAGGCGGCCCGCGAACTGTCGATCCTCCCCTCGATCCGACGCGAGTACACGCTCTTCGAGATCGCGATCCTCACCCGTGCGGGCCCGGCCCGACTGCTCGGGCTGGAGCGCGAGCTCGGCCATCTCGGGCCCGGTGCTCTGGCCGATGTCGCGGTCTACCGCGAGGATGCGGACCGCGCACGGATGTTCGAGACCACGCATCTGCTCTTCAAGCGCGGCCGGCTCGTGGTGCGCGACGGCGAGGTCCTGCAGCCCGAGCTGGGCGGTGCCGTCCATCGCGTGCGACCGGACTTCGACCGGGCGATCGAGCGGCGCGTGCGGGCCTTCTTCGAGCGCTTCCGCGACCAGCGGCTCGGCAGCTTCGTTCTGGGCGAGGAGGAACTCGCCGAGCTGGGCGCCCTCACCCATCCCTGTCGCGGCGCCCCGCCACCCGCCCCGGCTCGACCCGGACGAGGAGGGGACCGGGCATGAGCGGTACCCTGGAGATCGGTGGGGTCCTCGTGCGGGACAGTTTCGCCGAGGCTTTCCCGATGCGCGCCACCCGCCTCGTGATCACCGCCGAGAGCGCCCGCTGGGCGGAGATCGCGGCCCGGACCACGACCGGCTTCGCCACCTCGGTGATCGCCTGTGGTTGCGAAGCGGGGATCGAGCGTCCCCTCTCACCCGCGGAGACCCCCGACGGGCGGCCCGGCATGGCCGTGCTCCTGTTCGCGATGAACAGCAAGGGCCTGGCCGAGCAGCTGCAGAAACGCGTCGGCCAGTGCGTGCTCACCTGTCCCACCGCCGCCGCCTGGTCCGGCCTCGAGAGTGCCGAAACGATCCCGCTCGGGCGCACCTTGCGGTTCTTCGGCGACGGCTACCAGAGCAGCAAGCGGCTCGGATCACGGCGCTTCTGGCGCGTGCCGGTCATGGAGGGCGAGTTTCTGGTCGAGGACCGGATCGGGGTCGTGCGCGGGGTGGGTGGCGGCAACTTCCTGATCCTGGCCGAGACCGGTGCCGCGGCTCTGCGCGCGGCCGAGGCGGCGGTGGCGGCGATCGCCCGTGTGCCGAACGTGATCCTACCCTTTCCCGGCGGAATCGTCCGCTCGGGCTCGAAGGTCGGGTCCCGCTACCAGGGCATGATCGCCTCGACCAACCACCGCTATTGTCCCACGCTCAAGGGCCGGGTGAGCGACGGCGCGCTGCCCGCCGAAGTCGGCTCGGTACTGGAGATCGTGATCGACGGGCTCGACGAGGCGTCCGTCGCCCGGGCGATGGTCGAGGGGATCCGTACCGCCTGCGCGCTCGGCCGCGATGCCGGGGTCGTGGCGATCGATGCCGGCCATTACGGCGGCAAGCTCGGCCCCCACCACTTCCACCTGCACCGGCTGCTCGGCTCGGCGGCCACATCGGCGGTGACGTGAGCCCGCCCCCCACGCGACCGCCCCTGCCCTCGTTCGGCGAGGCGGCCCACACCTGGGCCCGGGTCGCGCTCCTGTCCTTCGGCGGGCCGGCCGGGCAGATCGCGGTCATGCATCGGATCCTGGTCGAGGAGAAGCGCTGGATCGGCGAGCGGCGGTTCCTGCACGCCTTGAACTTCTGCATGCTCCTGCCCGGCCCCGAGGCGCAGCAGCTCACGGTCTATCTGGGTTGGCTCCTCGACGGGCTCCGCGGCGGCCTGATCGCCGGCACGCTGTTCGTCCTGCCGGGCTATCTGACGCTCGGAGGTCTCTCGATCCTCTATGCGACCCTGGGCCGGGTGCCCCTCGTCCAGGCCGTCTTCTTCGGTCTGAAGGCCGCCGTGCTGGCGATCGTCCTCGAGGCGGTCCTGCGGATCGGCCGCCGCGCCCTGCGGAACCGGATGATGCTCGGCCTCGCCGTGCTCGCCTTCCTGGCACTCTTCGCCTTCGCGGTTCCGTTCCCTCTGGTCGTGCTCGGCACCGGCCTCGTGGGCTGGCTGGGCGGCCGGCTGGGCTCGCCGGCGTTCCTTCCCGGCGGCGGCCCGACGGGCGCCCAGGGCCTCGCCGAGGAGGCCTCGGCGCTCGGCGAGACGCTGCCGGCCCATGCCCGGCCCGGTCCGGGCTGGACCGCTCGGGTCCTCGCCGTCTGCCTGCCGCTCTGGCTCGGCCCCACTCTCCTCCTCGTGCTGCTGCTCGGGCCCGGCCACGTGCTGACCACGATCGCCTGGCTCATGAGCAAGCTGGCGCTCGTGACCTTCGGTGGTGCTTATGCCGTGCTCGCCTACGTGGCCCAGGCGGCGGTCGAGACCCATGGCTGGCTGGCCCCGGGCGAGATGCTCGACGGGCTGGCGCTCGCCGAGACCACGCCCGGCCCCCTCATCATGGTCCTGCTCTTCGTGGCCTTCCTGGCGGCCTTCCGCGAGCCGGGGGCGCTCGACCCGCTCCTGGCCGGGGTCCTGGGCGGCACGCTCGCCACCTGGGTGACCTTCGTGCCGTGCTTCATGTGGATCCTCGCCGGCGCGCCGCATGTCGAGCGGCTGCGGGCGAACCGCGCGCTCGCTTCGGCCCTGGCGGCGATCACCGCGGCGGTGGTCGGGGTGATCGCCCATCTGGCCCTCTGGTTCGCGCTCCACACGCTCTTCGCGGTGGTCGAGCCGATCAGCTGGGGACCCTTGCGGCTCGACCTGCCGCTCCTCGCCTCCTGGAACCCGGCCGCGTGCCTCCTGGTGGTAGCCTCCTGCCTGGCGCTGTTCCGCTTCCGGCTCGGCCTGGGCGCGCTCCTCGCCGGCGCCGCCGGCGCCGGTCTCCTGCTCCACCTCCTGCGCTTCGGCCCGCTCGCCTCGCTGTTCTAGCCGGCCGCCGCCACCATCTGGTCGTAGCAGGCGAGTGCCTGGGCGCCGTAGACCGAGGACGGCCCCCCACCCATCTCGACCGCCACCCCGATCATCTCCACGAGCTCCTCACGGGTGACGCCGAGCCGCACACAGGCACGGGTGTGGAAGACGATGCAGCCCTCGCAGCGCACCGCGATCGAAATCGCGAGGGCGATCAGCTCCTTGGACTTGTGCGAGAGGGCCCCGTCCCGGCTCGCCGCCTGGACGAGCCCGCGGAACGCCTTCATGGGCTCACCGCCCGCCTGGTGCAGCGCTTTGGAATGGGCGAGGTAGAGCTGCTCGAGTGCCAGATAGTCCTTGGCCACGGATGCTCTCCCGAGATCCTTCACGATTCCCTCATATGCCTGGCCGGGCGGTCCACCGCCAGAGGACACGGGCGCGCGGGGCCGACCGGGATGCCGGCGCGAAGACCCGGAGCCGGCAGCGGGCGACGGCCTCGCGGCCCCGGGATGCGGTTTCTCCCCTGCCGAGCGGTGCCGGTCGTTCCACCGGCTGGAGAGGAACGATGGACCATGCCCTGATCCGGGGTCGCGACGGTCGACCACGCTGCTTCTGGTGCGTGGGCGATCCGCTCTACGAAGCCTATCACGACCAGGAATGGGGTAGACCCGCGCTCGACGATCGGGCGCTGTTCGAGAAGCTCTGCCTCGAAGCCTTCCAGGCCGGTTTGTCCTGGCTCACCATCTTGCGGAAGCGAGACGGCTTCCGGCGGGCCTTCGCCGGCTTCGAGCCGGCCGTGGTGGCGCGCTTCGACGAGGCCGAGATCGGCCGGCTCCTGGCCGATCCGGCGATCGTCCGGCACCGCGGCAAGATCGAGGCGGTGATCGCCAACGCCCGCGCCGCCTGTGCGCTGATCGAACGGGAAGGCTCGCTCGCCACCTGGCTGTGGCGGTTCGCACCGCCGGCCGATCGCCACCGGCCGCCGCGCGATCGAGCCGAACTCGCCCACCGGGTCCAGAGCCCCGAGAGTCGCGCGCTCGCCGCCCAGCTGCGTCGGCGGGGTTTCCGCTTCCTCGGTCCGACGAACCTCTACGCCTTCATGCAGGCGACGGGGCTCGTGAACGACCATTTCGTGGGCTGCTGGGCCCACGAGCCTTGCGCCGCCGCCCAAGCGCGTGTGGTCGCCCCGGGTGAGCCGGCATCGGCGACCCGCCCCGGAGCACGGGCGAGCGCCGACCCCGGGGGGACCGGCGCTCACCCGACCGACGGCAATCTCAGCCGCCGGTCTTGATCTCGATCTTCTTGGCCTTGGTCTGGGCCTCGGGCTTCTTGGGCAGGGTGATGGTGAGCACGCCCTTGTCGAACTTGGCCTCGACCTTGTCCTCCTCGACCTCGACGGGGATCGGGATCTGACGCAGGAAGGAGCCGTAGGCGCGCTCCATGAGATAATAGCCCTTCTCCTTCTCCTCCCGCTCCTGCTTCTTCTCGCCCTTGAGGGTGAGCACGCCGTCGGCGAGTTGGACCTCGATGTCCTTCTCGGTGACACCGGGAAGTTCGGCTTGGATCTCGATCGCCGTGTCGGTCTCGCGCATGTCGACCCGCGGCGCCATCACCCCCATGCCGAAGGCCGGCCGGGCCAGGCTGAAGCTCTTGGTCATCTCCTCGAACAGCCGGTCCATCTCGCGCCGCATCGCCGTGAACGGATCCTCGGCGACGTCACGGCGGGCGAACGGCATCAGCGACTTGAAGTCCATCCTTTCTCTCCCCTCGATCGGTTGTTCGCGCCCGGACGCCGGACGATCGGAGAGGTGGGGACGAGCAAGTGCGATGCCAATCCCGGGTCGCTGCGCCCCCCGGTCGCAGTCGGCCGAGCCGTCGGCGCTTCCCGGCCGAGCGACACCGCAGCGCCGATTCGTGACGCGGATCACGCAGCGTCGCCTTTCTTCTCGTCCGGCACTTCATGATACGCTTGCCTTGGTTGCTCGCCGTTGGTCGAATCGGGCATGCTTTCGCGACGCGCCCGACCGAGCGGCACCCGCCGCCGGGGCGTGACGTGATACGAACGTCGCGATCGGTCGAGGAAACGCCCGAGGGATCGTCATGGCCGTAGCGCGCATCGAGGCCGCATCGCTCGCCGAGCCGCGCGGCCTCCGCAAGACGGTGTTGCTGGCCGCGGTCGACCTGCTCGCGATTTCGAGCGGTTTTTTGATCGCGCTGGGGCTCCTCGAGCTACGGCCGAACTTCGCCGCCAGTCTCCAGCTCGTACCCGCGCGGATCGCCATCGACCTCGCCATCGCCACGGGGCTCGTGGCCTTCTTCCGCTCGAGCGGCCACTACACCGAGCACCGCTCGTTCTGGCAGGAGCTGGCCGAGATCGTCCTCGCCTTCGGCGCGGCGCTGCTCGTCGAATCCGCCGCCATGTTCTTCTTGAAGCTCGAGCCCTCGCGGCTGAGCGTGCTGGGCTTCTGGACGATCGGCTGCGGCATGCTGATCCTGGCCCGCTGGCTGGTCAAGAACTGGCTCGTCACCAAGGGGCTCTGGTCGGTGCCGGCGGTGATCGTCGGCACCGGACAGAACGCCCGGGACCTCGCCTTGGCGCTGCTCGACGACCCGTTGCCCTCCTTCCGTCCGGTGGCCTTCGTCGATCCGAACGCCGCCATCCCCCGGGCCGGCTCGCTGGAGATCGAACGCGAGCAGGCGTTGCCGGTGATCGGGATCGACCGCGATCCGTTCGCGCTCGCCCGCCGCTTCCCCCACGCCCGCGTGCTGGTCGCCCTGGAGCTCGAGGAGTTTTCCGCGGCCAAGCCGTTCATCGAACGGCTGAGCCGTGTGCACGACGCGGTCGAGCTGATGATGCCGTTCCGCGGCCTGCCGGCCCGCCGCTACTACCGCACCCACTGGGTCAACCACGACATCACGACGGTTCGGCTGGCCCCCAGCCTGAGCTCGCGCTCCCAACGATACGTCAAGCGGGCCTTCGATCTGGCCGGGGCCAGCGCGCTCCTGATGTTCCTGGGCCCCCTCCTCTTGATCTTGTGTCTGTGCGTGCTCACGAGCGGACGGCCGATCTTCTTCGCCCACACCCGGATCGGCCGCTACGGCCGACCGTTCCGCTGCCTCAAGTTCCGCACCATGACCCCCGATGCCGAACGCCGGCTGGCCGAGATCCTCGAGCGCGATCCGCGCGCCGCGGCCGAATGGCAGCTCACCCGCAAGCTCAAGAACGACCCGCGGGTCACCCGGATCGGCCGGTTCCTCCGCCGCACCAGCCTCGACGAGCTGCCTCAGCTGATCAACGTCCTCAAAGGGGACATGAGTCTCGTCGGCCCGCGCCCCGTCACCGCCGAGGAGCTCGAGGCGTACGGCGAGTACCGCGATTGCTATCTCCAGTCGAGACCAGGGATCACGGGCCTCTGGCAGGTGAGCGGACGCAATCAGCTCGACTTCCGGCGCCGGGTCCATCTGGATGCATTCTATGTCCAGAATTGGAGTCTTCTCAGAGACATCGTCATTCTGTTGATGACGGTCCGCGTGGTCTTCTCCCGCCGCGGCGCTTACTGAGCCCGATCCGGTCTTCCGCCGACCTTTCGGCTCCGCGCCCGGGTCGGACGGGCCGTGCCCGCGCCGTCGCGTGGAGGTGATCTTGACTCTCATCCTATGTTAGGATATCAGACCGGCCAAGGCGCAATCGCGGCGATCGCCGCGCCCGAGAGGATCCCACCTTGGCCACGCCCCAGCCCGATCTCGTCGAGACGGCGCGCGACGTCGCCGTCAGTTTCCAGCCGCTCGCCAACGACGGCCCCCCGGGGCTCGTGCTCGTCGCCTACCAGCAGCCGAGCTTCGGCACGCTCGCCTTCGATCCGGAGACCGGAACCTTCACCTACACCCCGGCCCCGGGTTTCGTGGGCGAGGACAGCTTCGAGTACACGGTTCGAGCGCCCGACGGGGCGACCGGGACCACCACGGTCACCATCCGGGTGGTGCAACCGAACCGTCCCCCCGTGGCGGTGGACGACACGGCCACCGTGGCGCCGGGGGGGACCGTCGAGATCGATCCGCTCGCCAACGATTCCGATCCCGACGGCGATCCGTTGAGCCTGGTCGCGCTCGGCATGCCGGAGGCCGGCAGCGTCACGGTGCTGGACAACCGGCGGTTGCGCTACGCCCCGCGCGCCGGCTTCACCGGGCAGGACAGCTTCACCTACACCGTGCGCGATCCACGAGGTGCGACGGCCTCGGCCACCGTCCGGGTGACCGTGGGCGCCGCCAATCGTCCTCCGCGAGCCCCGTTGGTGCAGGCCACCACGCTCGTCGGACGCTCGGTCGAGATCGACCTCCTGACGGCGGCGAGCGATCCCGACGACGATCCGCTCGTCGTGACCGCACTCGGCCTTCCCGAGCACGGGACGGTGTCCCTGGGCCGCGAAGGGCGCGTGATCTACACGCCGAGGGGCGGGTTCGAGGGCACCGATCGCTTCGGCTACACGGTGAGCGACGGTCGAGGCGGGACGGCCTCGGGTGAGGTCGAGATCCTCGTGACCCGCTCGAACACGGCACCGATCGCGCTCGACGATGCCGCGACCGTCGAGGCCGGCGGATCGGTCACCCTCGACGTGCTCGCCAACGATTCCGATCCCGACGGCGACCCGCTCACCATCGTCCGGCTGGGCCTGCCGGCCCACGGCCGGGTCGGGGTCGAGGGCGATCAGCGGCTCACCTACGTTCCGGAGGCCGGCTTCGTCGGCACCGACGAGTTCACCTACACCGTCCGCGATCCGCGCGGTGCCGAGGCGAGCGCCACGGTCACCGTCACCGTCACCCCACCCGCCGCACCGACCACCTTCTTGAACGGCTATCGCCATCGCCGGCGGATCCTCGTTCCCCGCCATGCGATCCGCGGCAACGGCCCGATCACGGGCTTCCCGCTCCTGGTGGCCGAGCAAGGTGCCTGGCTCGCGAGCAGGGCCCACGGCGGCCGGGTCGAGAGCGAGCAGGGCTTCGATCTGCGCTTCGAGCTCGCGGGAGCCGGCAAGCTGCCGCACGACGTGGAGCTCTACGATCCGGTGGCCGGCCGGCTGGTCGCCTGGGTGCGCCTGCCCGCACTGCGACCGGACGAGGACCTGGTCCTCGATCTCTACTACGGCAAGCCGGGCCTGGCCGCGAGCGAGGCCGATCCGGCCGGCACCTGGCGCGACTATCTGGCGGTCTGGCACCTGCCCGACCCGATCGATCGGACCGGTCGTGGTCGCAACTTGACGGTCGACGAGGTCGGTGTGACCGACGGCTCGATCGGCCGGGCGGCGCGCTTCGACGGCACGCGCAGCGAGTTCGTGCTGGCCGATCCCACCTTCCTCGACGGCCATTCGGCGCTCACCATCCAGCTCTGGGCCGACGCCGACCGGCTCGACAGCGACCAGGGGCTATTGGTGTGCGGCCCGATCACCGGCCGCGATCTCGACACCGCCTTCGTCCTGCGCCATGCCGGCCGTGGCCTCTACAGCAGCCGGGCCCGGGTCTTCACGGTCGAGATGGCGCTCGCCGACGGCCGGGTCGTCTACGAGAGCGGCGAGGGTCGGGCGGACGATGCGCGCCGGGCGCTGGCCCTGGTCTTCGGCCGTGGCCAAGGCGCCCGATTGGTGATCGACGGGGTCGCCGACACCCCCTCTTATGCGAGCGGCAGCACGCTTCTCGGCCCCACCCGGCTCGGCCGCGGGCCGCTGCGGATCGGTACCGGTCCGCTCGGTCGCTGGCTCGGCACGATCGACGAGCTGCGCGTGCGGGCCTCGGCCCTGCCGGTCGCCTGGCTGGCCATGGAACACGCCAACCAGCGCGACCCGTCGAGCTTCTACGGCCTCGGTGGCGAGGACACGTTCGGCGATTCGACCGAGGCGCCGGTCGCCCCGCCGCTCACCGGTCGGACCGCGCTCGGCACCGCGCTCCTCCTCGACCCCCTGGCCCACGCCCTGGTCCCGGCAGGTGGTCCGGCCACGCTCGCCCTGCTCGGCCCGCCGGCGCACGGCAGCGCGGTCGTCGAGGCCGGTAAGATCCGCTACACGCCCGCAGCCGGGTTCACGGGCGTCGACCGGTTCACCTACACGATCACCGCCGGCGGCAAGACCGCGACCGGCACGGTGCGCGTCGAGGTCCAGGCGCAGGCCCACGAGAGCTCACCCGAGCAGGACCGACCGTTCGGCGATCGGCTCTACGGCAATCCGTTCCATGCCGACGCCCTGGCCGAGCGCCGCCTCTCGGTCGGCAGCCCGATCGCCAAGCGTTTCGTGGCCGAGCGCACCGGCACGGTCGTCGCGGTCGGCTGGGCGTGCCGGGTCGACAGCGGCGACGGCGGCGACGTCGTGCTCAAGATCGAGACCGACGATCAAGGCCGTCCCTCGGGCCTGGCTATCGGTACCACCGCGATCAACGGGGGTGCCGGCAAGCTCGCGACCCAGGGCGGCCTCGTCGAATGGCCGCTCGAGCATCCGGTGCCGCTCGAGGCGGGCCGTGCCTACCACCTGGTCTGGTACCAGGTCGGGACCTCCGGGACGATCGCGGTCGTCCACCATCGGGCGGCGGTGCCGATCCCGCTCGGCCAGAACCTCCGGGGCGGGCCCTACGAGGGCGATGCGGGGACGATCCAGCAGCGGGTCGGCGCCACCTGGCAGGTCGGCGGCGAGCACGGCGGCTTCTGGCGGCTGGTCTGGTCGGACGGTGTGGCGACCGGCAACCCGATCCTCGCCGGCTCGGCCGGGCTCGAGAAGAGCTTCGGCGGCCCCCTCATGGTCCGCCAGCGCTTCACGGTGACCGACTACAGCCGGAAGGTCGACGGGGTCTGGCTGCGGGCCTGGTGGACGAGCGGCACGCCCGCCGATCTCCTGCTCCGGCTCGAGACCCTCGAAGGCGGCCTGCTCGAGCAGCTCGCCATCCCCCGCAGCGCGCTGCCGCAGACCCGCAACGTCGCCGGCGACCCGTCGAGCCCGCCGGCCTCCTGGGTCTACCGTCGCTTCGCCCAGCCCCACACCCTGGAGCGCGGTCGCAGCTACGTGCTGCGCTTGAGCACCACGACCGGCAACTACGTGGTCCACGCGGTCCGGCGGAGCGAGGCGCCGAGCCGCGAGCAGTGGCCGCAGGCCTGGGCCGAGCTCAGCACCAACGGGGGCGGGACCTGGCGCGGCTGGGACGACAGTGGCGATCCCTCCGGGGTGGCGCGGACCGATTGCCACCTGCCGATCGCCTTCACGATCGCCGGCAGCCTGGAACGGCTCCCCGTTGACAGCCTGATCGGCGCCGCCAACTGGATCCTCACCGACATCCGCCGGCTCGCCGAGGACGCGGGCGTGGGTGACGGTACCGGCGAGGCACGGGCGGTGACCAACGGCGGCGTGGCTTGGGCCCATCTGGGCTTCCCGACCCCGACCCGGCCGCCGGTCGGCCGCCAGACCTTCCGGATCCGGGCGCGTTGCTCGGTGGCCGGGGGAGCGATCAAGGTCGAGCTCCTCGAGAACGGCGTGTTGCGCCGCGATCTCGGCACGCAGACGCTGGGCACGAGCTTCTCGACCCTGAGCTTCAGTTGGGACGCCGCCTGGCTGAGCGATCGGTCCGGTGCCGGCGTCGAGCTCAAGCTGTGGCTCGTCGACAATTTGTCGAGCGGCTATTACGTGATCGACGCGGTCGACTGGCTGGCCGATCCGGCCGGCGCGACCGGCAGCGGCTCGGGTGGCGGCGGGTCGAGTGGCGGGGGGACCGGCGCCGGCCCCGAACTGCCCTCCCCGCTGCGCACGATTCCGGTCGCGAACGCGTCGCAACTCACGAGCGCCCTGGCCAATGCTCAACCCGGCGACCACATCGTGCTGGCCGACGGGACCTACAACCTCAGCGGGAGGATGCAGATCACCCGGTCCGGGACCGCCCAGAACCCCATCGTCATCCGAGCCGGGAATGTCCTCGGCGCCAAGGTTCCGGGCGGTTTCGAGTATGCGGTCGGAACGTCGCACGTCTGGCTGTGGGGCATCGACTTCAAAGACGGGTCGAGCTGGCTGCGTGGTACCAACCATGTCATTCGCCGCTGCCGGATCTGGCCGAAGCCCAGCCTGACCAGCGAAGTCGCAGGGATCATGCCCGAGAAAGGCAGCGATTGCCGGATCGATTACTGCGAGCTGCGGCTGCACAACAACGCCGAGAAGCAAGCCGATCTTGGATCGACGCCGTTCAATTCGGGGTCCGGGTACAGGGTCATCCGCAACTACTACTCCAACAGCTCGAACAACTGGTTCGAGAGGTTGACGATCGAACGCTGCCTGCTACGCGGCGGCATCTCGCAACAGAATGGTTACGGCGCCCCCTACCAGGCGTTCATCGTCAACGACGGCAACAACCAGCAAGGCCAGTCGCGGCCGCTCGGGTGGGTCGTCAGGCTCTGCTACGGAGAGGTCACAACTCAGTACATATCTATCGAATACAAGATGCCCGGCAACGTGTTCGATCGTTGCCACATCGTCAACGCGGCGACCAATTACGGAGCGTTCAGGACGTCAGGCAAGAACACCCTCCGGAGGTGCCGCTTCGAGAACTCGATCTTCTACCTTTTCGGCGACGGTCACGAGGTCGACAACAGCCTGGCCGGGAATTGGTGGGTCTTCGCCGGAACGGTGGCGTGGAACAACTATGCGAACAGCACGGCGTACCCGCAGGCCCGCCAGGTCCGGCTGAGGAACTGCCAAGGATCGTTGATCGTAGGCCAGACGTTCAGCAGCCCGCCCGCCGACCAATGGTCGTATCCGGCGTTGGAAACGCGCATCGAGCGCCACACCGGCAGCGTCACCCTCGTGGCCGGGCGCCATTCGGGCACCGTTCAGCAGGCCACTAGCGATCTGGCGGTGGAGGCGCCGATCATACTGTCCGAGAGCGAGGTCGGGCCGTTCGCGCCGTGGGTCGGCGTCGAGGGATGATCGTCGGGGCCGCTCCGCCTGCTCCCATTGGGCGGGCGGCCCTTCACTCGCCCCGGTCGCCACCGGATGTCGGGGGTCCGCGGGCGCACTCCGCCGCCGGGCTCCACGACGGCGGGTGCCGCCACACATAGGCGTGGACGTGGCTCTCGGCGGGGAGCGCGACCGGCTCGCCATGGTCTTCGAGCAGCCCGATCACTTTCGTATCGGCGAAATGGGTGCGGTGCCAGTGCATGCGAGGAGCCAAGAAGAGCCCGCTCGGATAGCAGACGACGATCCGCTCGAGTGCCTCCAGGGTCGCGACGATCGGCCGACCGGTCCGGGGATCCACGACGAAGCCGTCGCGGATCTCACCCACCAATTCACCGAATTTCGAGGGGCTGAAAAGGATGTCGTGCCTCCCGAGATGGTAAAGCGGGCCGAGCTCTTCGGTGTCCACCACCACCGCGACCTCGGCGAGCAGGGGCGCCAGCACCGGTGCCGCGCGGCGCCAGTCGGCGTCCGGTATCTCCGGGCCGAGCGGCCGTACGGCCAACACGCTCGCCGTCCGCAGCCAGAACGGATTGACGAGCAGGATCGAGACGAACGCACCGCCGACTAGAATCGAGCCGATCCGTACGCCCCACCGGCCGGCGGGATCGATGCCCGCTCGCAACTCCTCCCTCAGCCGGGATCCCGCGCGGCGCAGGGCCGGAGCGAGTGCGGCCAGGGCCAGTCCCCAGATCACGAACAACAAAGGCTGTGCATAGGCGATGTATCGCAAACTCTTCGAACCGGCGAACGAATTGAGGAGGAACGAGACGGCGAAGACGACCGTCGCCATCCCCCCGAGCAGGGGCGCTCGCACGATCGCCAGGAGCGCGAGCGGAGCGGTGAGGGTCCACAACGTCGGATAATACAAGACGTACCAGAAATGGTAGAACCAGAACTGATCTTCGGTTTCGATGTTGAAAATCTCGACGCGCCGGTAACGTAGCCAGGCATCCTCGACGACACCACTGGACCATCCGACGACAAGAACGGCGAAGACCAGGACCGCCAGAGCGACGAGAAGGATCGTACGCCGGACCGGGGAAAGGTCCGCCGAGCGGAACCCGCGGCCGAGCAGCACGAGCGTCGCCCATACCGCCAGTCCGGTGAGGCCGAGATAGGTCGTGGGTTGCAACACTGCCGCCAGGCCGAAGAGCGACCCTGCTGCGACCAGCAGGATCGTGAACCGGAGGGATCGGGGAGACGTGCGGGCCAGCTCGTGGACCGCCCAGCAGCCGAGTGTGAAGGCGAGTGCCTGGATCGCATAGAACCGGCTGAATTGGGCGATCAGGACCGCGAACGGCGAGACCGCGTAGAGGCCCGCCACGAGCCAACCGGCGAGTGGGCCGGCCTCGCGGCGGACCCAGAGGTGGAGGGCCACGACGAGGCAGACGGTGGCGATCAGAGAGGGAAGGCGCGCGACGGCCAAACTTTCACCGAATATTCGAAAAAAAACGGCAACCAGCCACGTGAAAAGATATCCTCTCTCGTAACGACCATCGGCGATACGAGGCTCTCCGGTCTCGAGAAGACCGCGCGCCGCCAACACGTGGTACAGCTCGTCGGGGTTCTCCGGCCGATCCAGATTGATGGCGTAAAGGGCGGCGCTCGCTCCGGCGAGCAACGGGACCGCCAACGCGCCGGACGACAACCAGGCCGCGGCCCGGCCGGCCGCGTTCGTCGAAAGCATGGCACGAACGGCTGTCTGACGCATCGCGAGAGCTCGTCGGATCGCTTTCCCGTTGCAGGTTTAACCATGTTCCCGGAAAATGTCTCGCGCCCCGTTGGTCGGGTGTCCCGGAGGCAGGTGCGGACCACGCCGAGCTCCCCTCGACCATCGACGACCGGAAAAGGACCGCGCTAGCATGTCGGACGAGTGGCTCGCCGTTTTCCGGTGCAGTCCGGTTCGCCGATCCGAGACCGGCGTGTTCTCCGGGTGAGGATCCGACAGCTCCGTGTCCCCCGAGAGCCTGTCCACCGCCCTCCGCGACCGGCTCCGTTCACTGATCGCGTCGGACCTCGTTCGCCGGACGACCGTCTTGTCCGGCGGCGTGGCGATCGGCCAACTGGCGCTGCTCCTCTCCACGCCGGTCCTCACCCGTCTCTGCCCGCCCGAGGCATTCGGCCTGTTCGGCGTCCTCTACACGATCGTCACGCTGTTCGGTGTGATGGGACTCCTCCAGCTCGAAGTCGATCTGCCCTTGTGTTCAGAGGACGAGGTACCGACCGCGCTCCTCGCCCAGCTCGCGATCGGCCTCGTCACGACCGTTCTGCTCGGCCTCGCCCTGTTTTTCTGGCGAATCCATGGCGGTACGTCCCTCGTTCTGCCCGACTGGGCCGATTGGGTCGTGCCGCTCGGCGGTTTCCTGCAGTTGGCGATCTTGCCGCTTTCTTACCTCCACGTTCGTCACCGCGCCTATCTCACCTACGCCAAACAGCGCATGAACCGCCTGCTGGCCCAGGCGGCGGGACAGGTCGCCTTCGCCGGACTCGGTCTCGGCGCCCTCGGCTTGTGGCTCGGCCTGTTGAGTGGCCAGCTCGTGGCCCTCGTCACCGGCTGGCGGAGCGTGGTCCCCGAACTGCGCCGCATCCGGCCTCGTCACCTGCGCACGCTGCCCGCCTATCTTCGCCGGGCCCGCTACTATCCCCTTTGGGTTCTACCTTCGGCACTGCTCGGTACGGCGACCCAGCATCTGCCTCCTCTGCTCGCCGCCTTGACCTTCTCGACCACCGAAGCCGGCCTGCTGCTGCTGGTCCAGAGAGTCTTTCTCCTTCCGATCCGCTTGCTCAGTCACGCGGTCTCCCAAGCCCTGTTGGGCGAACTCCGCGAGATGTCACCCTCCGTGCTGTACCGGACCACCTTGCGCTGTCTGGCGGTCTTCGCCGCGCTGGGCTCGGGCCTCGTCCTGATCGCGCTCCTTCCGGGCGTCCGCGGCTGGAGTCTGTTGTTGGGATCGGGATGGGAACCGTTCTGGGAGTTGCTCGTTCACCTGGCACCGGCCTATCTCGCGGCCTTCGTGAGCGAAGCCGTTCGCACGGTCTTCGTCTTCGAAGCCAAGCGACTTCTTTTCCTACAATCCGTCCTCGGGCTGATCCTGACCCTGTCGTGCTTCGGCCTCCCACTGGTGACGGCCGTGGAGTTCTCGAGCGTGGTTCTCTCGTACAGTGTGACCTCTGCCGTTTCCCAGAGTGTGTTCCTGGGCTTGCTCCTCGTGAAGCTCGCCCGGGGCGCTACAGACGAGACCGCCCCCGCCGCTCGACCCGTTCTCGCCGCGAGGCACGACACGGGCAGGGGAACCCCGGCCCCGGTGGACCGGAGCATCGGCCCGTGACGACTCCTCGAACGGCTTCGAACGTCGAGCAGGAGCTCCAGGTGAATGCCGAGGGCACGCCCCCGGGTTTCTTCTTGTGCTGTGAAGACACCCCCGACACGTTCCTGGAGCGCAACACGCTGCCGGTGATCGAGGATGCCCGCTATCTGGTTTCCTGGTCCGGTCTGCCCCTACTCGCTGGTTTTTCGGACCCGCGCCACGCCCTCGCGGCGGTCCTCGAATGTACCGGCTCGCGGCCGATCCACGAACGTCTTCCCGATCTCGAGGGGATCCATGCTCTGGTTCTGTTCTCCAAGATGGAGCGCTGTTGGTACGTGGTGGCGGATGCCGCCGGCATGCTGCGCCTGTTTCACGACCGACGCTTCGTCACGACGAACTTCCTCGAGCTGATCACCCGAGGCGGGTACGGTGAAGGCGCCGTCGATCCGCTTCGTCTCGTCGAGTTCGTCTTGCACGAAGGCGTCTTCGGCTCCCGGACACCGGTGCGCGACGTCCGGGTCCTGACACCCGATCGTATCCTCCGCGCCAACCCGCGTTCGGGAATCGAACTCTTGCCGCGGCAGCGTGACGTGCCGACGGAGATCGATCTCGCGGGGTATTTCACCCGTCACACCGCGAGCCTCTCGCGCCACCGGATCAGCGTCGACCTCACCGGCGGCGCCGACAGCCGTGTGGTCTTCGCGCTCGCCACGAAGGTCTTGCGTCCGATCGAGGCGTGCGTGATCGGCGGGCCCGGCTCGCCCGATGTCGGAACGGCCACCGACGTCGCCCGTTCGGTCGGAATTCCGTTGATCGTCCGGCAACATGTCCTCGATCGGCTCGACAGCGAATTGTGGCAGGCGTTCCGGGACGGTGATGGTCTCACCGATCTTGCTCATTTTCATCCCAACTGGCAAAATCTACGCACCCGGCGCGCCCGTGGGATCGATCTGGTGATCCATGGTGGCGGCGGTGAGCTTTTTCGGGATGCGTATGGTCTTCAGGATTTTCCTTTCTACGACGTGATCCCGCCTCGGTTGGAGCGATTCTACGATTGGCGCTTGTCGCCACTGGGCGCCGCGACGACATCGTGGCTTCACGACGGCTCGATGATCCAGGAGGTACGAAACGACACCCTCGCTACCATGCGCATGCTTTCGACAGGAGCGAATTGTACGACATATGATACCATCTTCTTCGTCCTGAAGGCGCCTGCTCTGTTCGGACAATTCTATTCGAATTACGTGCGCATGGGCTGTGCCGTGGTCGCCCCTTTCTTGGACTGGCGGAACGCTGCCTGGGCGATCCGGCAGCCGGGTCGCAAGAAGGCCTTTCATCGGTTCCATCGCCGCCTCCTCACGGAGCATGCTCCCGAACTCGCCCGTATGCCGACGGCGGAGGGTTACGGCTTGACCACCGACCCGCTCGCCGTGAGCCGCGATCTTCTCGCCTATTCGGCTCTCTGGGTCCGCAAGATCGGTCGCAAGGCGGCCCAGCGGCTGATCGGTCGAACGTGGTTCCTTCAAGGCAGTTCGACCCTCGCCGAAGCCCACGGTTTCGTCGATCGTCTCCGCGAATCCCCGGAACTGGCGCGCGCTCTCGAGGCGTTGACGCGGGTCGGTGTCGCTCGCTCCGATGCCCGGCCGGATTCCGTGCATCCCACCCATCTGGGCCGCGTTCTCACCGTCGGCATGCTCGTCCAGTTCCTCGCCGGCCGGCGCTGACGTCGTGCTCGCCGGGCCGGTCCCGTCGTCGCGGTCCGGGACCCTGCCGCACGACCCGGCGGCGATCGCGCGCGACGCGCCGCTGGCCCGCCGCCCGTCGACGACGTTCATCGAAGCTTAACTTCTGAACGGCAGACTTGTTCGTGCCACCGAATCGGGCCCGCTTCGTCCCGGGCTCGTGAGGAGGTCGCATCGGAATAGACGCGCTTTCCGCACGTCAGTGACACGCTACGTCGCTCGGAACAGCACGACCAGCCACCGCGAACGGAGACGACATCGTGACGGCACGGATCTTGGCACGCCTCCTCGAGCCACGACGCTGCGCCGCGTTGCTCGCACTGGGCGCCACCTTGCTCGGCCCCGGCCGCGCGTACGCCGATCCTTTCTGGCCCAGCGGCATCAGCTGCTTCTACGGTGGGCGGCTCGCCACTCTCGAAAGTTGGCGCGGATCGCGCTTCACCGCGCTCCACGGCTGGGCCAATCAGGACACCTGGCGCAACATGCTCATCTTCTTCGGCGGCCCGACCGCCAACAACTTCGCTGCCAACAGGAACGGACGCGTGGTCGCGATCAGCACCCCGCTCCTCACCGCCGAGGTTCGCGGACAGTTCTCGGCCTGCGCCTCGGGCGCGTTCGATTGGGTCTGGCGCGAGGTGGCGACCAAGATGACCCGACACGGTCTTGCCGACGCCATCATCCGCTTGGGTTGGGAAGCCAACGGGAATTGGTTCCCATGGTCCATCAACGGCAACTATGCCGGCTACAAGGCCTGTTTTCGACGCGCCGTCCAAGTGATGCGTTCGGTGCAACCCCGCCTGCGCATCGAATGGCCGATGAACCGAGAGGTTTACTCAAGAAAGCTCAACACGCTCGTCAACAACGCCTATCCTGGCAACGACGTCGTCGACATCATCGGACTATCCTACTACGATCATTGGCCGGCCGCGACCAGCGAAACCGTTTGGAACAGTAGCTTCAAGCCGGAGCTCGATTTTTGGGTATCGTTCGCACGACGGAACGGCAAGAAGCTCGGCTTCGGCGAATGGGGACTGGGCTTCCGCCGGGGAGGCGGTTTCGACAATCCCCTTTACGTTAGGAAGATGTACGAATTCTGGAACAACAATCGTGATCTCATCGCTTACGAGAGTTACTTCAATTGTGGTCAAGCTGATCATATCATAAACCCAGAAAGTCATAACCCGAACGCTTCGTCCACCTATCGAAATCTCTGGTGAGGCGACCCGGTACCCGAAGGTTGCCAGCTAGTCGTGGCGACGTCGCCTCGGCCGCCGGGACGAACCCGCGGCCGAGGCGAGAGCGGCGGTGGTTCCGGCGTGCACCGTCGGGCGAATGTTCCGCGGCTGCACGACCCTCTCGTCCACCCGACATCCGGGGAGGAGGAGCCGTCCCGTTGCGCCGGCGAAGCGGATGCGTGCAGCGCTCGCCCGTCCCGGCTGATCCTCGAAGGGTGATCTCGCTCGGCTCGGCGACGAAGGGCGCCCTTCGGCTCGGCCGCCGTCGATGGCCCTCGCCGGCCCGGCGGCCTGCGACCTGCTCCGAGCCGTCCTGCGACCGAGCTCGGTTCTCTTTCTCCCTCGCCGGCTGTCCGGGCTTCCGCGACCGACCGCGTCCCCTCGGCGTCGATCGCGGCCCTTTCGAACCCGATCGTCTCGCGGGCCGCGGTCGTGCCGGTGTTTCGAGTGGTCCGGGTGGTCTCCGCCTCCTCGTCGACCAGGGCACCGGACACCGCCGGCGTACCACGCTCGGCGTCACGCAGCCCCCAAGTCACGATGTGCTGCGTATCGTCCGGGCCGAACGAGGTGACTGCTGCGGTGGCCCCGCTTCGGCCGCCCGGCACGGCCGCACGTCCTCCGACGGCCTCGCGAGCGCGACGGCATCCGGTTCTCGGGAACCCACGACGGAGGCCCCGAGCTTTCGGGCAGACCTCGACACCACCATCCGATCCTCGCTCGATCCGGCCGACTCCGCGTTCGCGATCGTCTTCCGAGGGGTATCGATACGAGGGGTGAGGTCGGTTTTCTGGCCCGTCTCGCTCGTCGCGTCGCGATCGACGCCGGACGAACCCTCCTCGGTGAGGACGTCGTAGGGGAGGTCGCGCCCCCTCGCCCTCTCCCTCGTCCCTCCGCCGAACGATGTCCGCACCTGTTCGTGGCCTCGCCGACCGGGGGATGGACGGGAACGGTCCTATTCGGTGAGATCGGCCTCGCCCTCACCTTCCGGCGGTCGACACCGAGGTGAGCGAGCGGATCTCGCCCCCGGTCGAACCAGCCCGATCGACACACGGCGATCGCCGTCGACGAACATCCGCGCTCGCTGACCACGAACGGTGTTCCTCGGTGCTTCTCGCTCTTGGGGTGAGGCGACCACGTGTCGATGGAACGAGCCGAGCTCGTCCCGAGCGCCGAAGGCGGCGGGCGAGGAGATACGCCCGGCTCACCGACGCAAGGCCATGATCGGGGGACGGGAACGCGGCGCGATCGCAACCCGTCGACACGTCCCGAGTGGCGGTCGACGAACGCGGAGAGGATCCGGCTCCGCACCGGTCTCGGCTCGCAACCCACGCCCCCCGAGGCCGATCGAGCGGCCGGCGTGAGGAGCCGACACGTGTCGAGCTCGCCGTCACCGCGCAGGTCGGGATCGCCGCGACGCCCGACCTGGTGGTTCCGTCCCCGAGATGCTCCAGGCTGTGCCCAGCATCTTGTACGATGATCGCGAGGTGCGGACGCACCTCGCCCCGAGGCGCGGGACGCTCCCACCGCGACCGTCGAGCCGATCTGGACACGGGCTCACCGATCGCCTTTCGACCGGCCCGGTCACCGGCCGCGCTCCCTCGGGGCCGAACAGCGTGTACCCTGCCGACCTCCGAAGCCCGTAGCCCCTGGATCAGGCTGGGGGAGCCAGCGGGAGACTCGTGGTGGGCCCGAGGTACGACGGTCGAGCGGGAGACTCGATCCGGCGTCGGCGGATCCCGGGTGCTCGGAACCGACCGGCCGATTTTCTCCTGGCACCATACCGATCGTCCGAGGAGATCCGACTTCCTCCACTCCGCCCGCTTCGGTGCTTCGATCCTGCTCACACCGAGGACGTCGCGAGATCGCTCACCCCCGCCGATCCGCCTCGTCCGGTCCGATGACCTTATCTTCGTGAAAAGCGCGGGAGCTTTCGGGTCGTCCCGGTTGCGGAAACCGGAGAGAGAACACGGCCCACCGGATGGCCGGTCGAGAATCGGCGGGTCCGATCGCGGCGACGCGACCCGAGCATCGTGCCCGGATTGTGACATCCTCGTACCCGGGTCCGACCGGCCCGGGAAACCCGGCTTGCGGGTCGGTCTTCTTCTGCTAGCTCTCGCCCGACGTCCCGAGCGTGGATCCGGTGACCCGTGCAAGAGAAAATCAACCAAACTTTGACCATCGCAGTTCTCGGCCTCGGTTACGTGGGGACCACGACCGCGGCTTGTCTGGTCCGATCGGGACACCGTATTCACGGCATCGACATCAACGCCGAGAAGGTCGCTGCCTTCGCCGCCGGCCGCTCGCCGATCGTCGAGCCCGGGGTCGAGGACCTGTTGCGTCAGGGAGCCCGCGCCGGCCTGCTACGCGGCGAGACGAGCGTCGAGGCGATCGCCGACTCGCTCGACATGGCGCTGGTGTGCGTCGGCACCCCGCTCGGTGCCGACGGTCGCCTCGATCACGTCCATCTCCTCGACGTCGTCCGCAAGCTCGGACGTGCGGTGCGCCGCCGCGACCGCTCGCGACCGCCGCTGCTGATCGTCGTGCGCAGCACGATCGCACCGGGCACGATGGATCACCTGATCCTGCCCACCTTGACGCTCGAGGCGGGAAGCGCCCCCGGTGAGCGTTTCGAGCCGGCGTTCAACCCGGAATTCATGCGCGAGGGGAGCGCGGTCGCCGACTACTTCGCCCCGCCCCGGATCGTCATCGGCGAGCGGGTCGCCGGCGCGACCCGCCGTCTGCTCGGTATCTACGAGGGGATCGACGCACCGCTGTTCGAGGTTCCGTTCCGCCTCGCCGAGAGCATCAAGCTGCTCGACAACTGCTTCCACGCCCTCAAGGTCGCCTTCGCCAACGAGATGGGTCGGATCGCGGTCGCCGCCGGGCTCGATCCGCAGCACGTGGCCGAGCTGTTCCTGGCCGACCACAAGCTCAACCTGTCCTCGGCCTATCTGCGCCCGGGTGGGCCTTATGGCGGCTCTTGTCTACCCAAGGATCTCGAGGCGATGCTCTCCTTCGCTCGCGAGGCGTCGATCGAGCTGCCGCTGTTGGCGGCGATCCGCGAGAGCAACGTCCGTCACCTCGACTTCCTGATCCGGCGGATCGTCGCGGCGGCACCACCACCCGGTCCGATCTTGCTGGTCGGCTTGTCGTTCAAGACCGGCACCGACGATCTGCGCAACAGTCCCAACTTGACGCTCGCCGAGCGCCTCTTGCAGAAGGGCTACGATCTCGAGGTGATCGACCCCGATCTCGATCCCGAGCGACTCGTGGGAGTGAACTTCGCCATCGCCGCCGAGCACCAGGAGATCCTCCGCCGCCGGTTGACGCGCGACCTCGAGGGAGCGGCGCGACGGGCCAAGTTGGTCGTGCTCGGCAAGACGATCTCCGGCCTCCTCGCCCGTCTGCCGCCGGATCTGCCGCGGATCGACATCCCCAAGCTGGACCTACCGTGAGCATCTCCCCCCTCGTCGAACCGGCCTGGTGGCCCACGTCGGTCGCGCGCGAGACGGCGCCGGAGCAAGAGCTGTCCGGCCTGGCCCGTGTGCCGCGGCCGATGCGGCTGCCGCCGGCCCCTCGGCGGCTCAAGATCCTGTTCGTCTACAGTCGCTCGCCGCTGCCCATGCGCCGCGGTGACGAGCTCACGGTCGCCCACCTCCTCGAATTCCTCGCCGCACGGGGCCACGTGGTCGACTTCGTGAGCCTCTTGCCGCCCGGTTCGGAACTCCGACCGGAGCACGCCCGCTGGCTCACCGACCGCTGCCGGCGCGTGATCCTTCTGCCGCACGGCCGTCTGTCGGTGCTGGGTGGGCTGGTCCGCGGCTGGCTGCGGGGTTGGCCGGCTCAGATCGGCTATTTCGCCAGCCGCCGGCAAGCGGCGACCGTCGCCCGGCTGGCCACCAGCGAGCCGTACGACGTCGTCTACGCTTACTACGTCCGCTCCGCCGAGGCGGTTCGTTCGATCGCCTCGACGGCCCGCTTGAGCGTGCTCGCCCTGCAGCTCTCGCAGACGCTCAACACCCAGCGTCTCGCGCGCACCGCCGCCAATCCGTTGCTCCGTTGGCTCTACGCTCTGGAGAACCGCCGCATGGCCGCCTACGAGGCCCGGATCTGGCGCAGCTTCGATCGGGTGGTGCTGATCGGCAACAAGGATCGCGAGGCGATCGAAGCGGCGTGTCGCCGCCACGGGCAGCCGCCGATCGACAACGTCCTCGTGGGGCCCCACGGGGTCGACGTCGAACGTTTCCGCCCCCGTGACCCCGCACTCGTCGAGCCAGCGACGATCGTGATGTCCGGGGCGATGTCCTACGCCCCCAACGTCGAGGGCGCCTCGTGGTTCGCCACCGAGGTCTGGCCGCGGATCCGCGCGGCTTCGCCGAACGCCAAATTCGTGCTGGTCGGTCGTGACCCCACCCCGGCGATCCGGGCCCTCGACGGGCGCGCCGGCATCACCGTGACCGGCACCGTCGCGGAGCCGGCCGACTGGATGGCGCGGGCCACGGTGTGCGTAGCGCCGATCCGTGCCGCGGCCGGCCTGCAGAACAAGCTCCTCGAATACATGGCGATGGGCCGACCCGTGGTCGCCACCTCGATCGCCAACGAAGGCATCGGCGCCACCGACCGTCGCGAGCTGTTGCTCGCCGACACGCCCGAGGCCTTCGCCCGGGCGGTTCTCGACCTCCTGGCCGATCCGCTCCTCCGCCGGCGCCTCGGGGAGGCCGCCCGCCGGTTCGTCGAGGAGCATTGGACCTGGGAGAAGCCCTTCCTCGCACTGGAGCAGGCCTGGTTCGCGGCGCTCGATGAGCGCGAACGGGATGGAGCCGCGTGAACGCCACCGACCCACTCGGTACCGGCCTCCAATCCCCCGAAGGCCACTCGGCGGTCGTCCCCGCTGGGCGGTCTCCGATCCGACTGCTCCCCACGCTCCCCGTCTCGCCCTCGCCGCCGAGCGCCTCGTGTCCGGGTGCCCTGGCCCGCACCGTGTTCTCCTTCGAGGCTGCTTTCGCGCTTTTTCTCTATTCCAACAATCTCAAATATTTCTTGCCGAAATTTCCCATCGACGAAACGATCGTGTTTTTTCTGTTCAGCGCGGCGATCGCCACGTTCCATTTCCCCTCTCTTCGCATTCCGCGCCTCGCTCTCCCCCTGCTCGTCACCGCCCTCCTGTTCTTCGGATGGCTCAGCCTCTCGACACTTTGGACCCCTGGTCGATCCCTGGCACTCCGGTCCCTGTCTTACAATCTGGTCTTCAATCTCTACTGTCTGTTCGTGGCGGCGATCGTGATCGGACCCGATCGGGAACGTCTCTCGCGGTTCTTGACGTGGATTCTCGCGATCGGTGCGTTCCTGGCGATTCATGGCCTGTGGATCTATTATCAATATGGAACATTTCGTTTCTACTACGGATTCCGTGGTATTTCGGCGTATCTCTTGTGGGGATTTCCGGTGGCTACCGCCAGCGCCGTGAGCCTCGGGTTCGCCTTCGCCGCACCGCTCGGCACACGCCAACAAACGGTCGGTATCGCCCTGAGCCTGCTTTTCGCATCCTTCTTGCTCGTTTGCAGTGCTCGTGGCGCCATGTTGATGTACGTTGTCTGCTTGTTGGTACCCGTTCTGTTGGTCGTACCGCGGATCGGCCCGAATCGGCTCCTCATTTCACGCATTCAACTCGTGGCGTCGTGCGGTGTCGCGTGTGGATTGGCATACGTAGCCTATGTCTTGTACACCGGGGACGTTCCGTATACCATTCAAAGGTTCTTCGACCTCCTGGGCTACATCGAAGGTGGTGGTGCCGCCGTACGGTTCGAACGTCTCAACTACTGGCTCCAGGCCCTGGAGTTCTGGTCTCGTGCACCGGTCGTCGGTAACGGCGTGGCGAGTTTCGCGGCGCTCTACCTTCGTGGTATGGAGATACCAGGCACCCAACCACACAATATCATCTTGGAGATCTTGGTGGATCTCGGCCTCGTCGGTCTCTTTTTGTTCTGCTTGTTGCTGTGGAACGCTCTGCGGAGAGTCCGCTACCGAGCGCTGATGAACGAGCCGGTCATGTTGTCCGTGTTCCTGATGTTCGTCGCTCATTTCGCCGTTCGGGCGATGACCTCCGACGAACTCGCACGTCAATGGGAGCTGTTCGTCGCCCTGGGCCTCCTCGCCGGTTCCAGCGCCACGGCCGAACGACCGAGCTCGGCCGCACCCCGCCCGGGGGTCTGATCCCCGCGATCGTCGATGCCGCGACGGCGATCCGAGGCCTTCCCCGTCTCGAGATCGGGCCTCTTGCCGACCGTTCGCCCCTCGGGAAGCGCACCCGGGCAAGCGGATCACCCGGCGCGACCCGGGCGGGAAGCCACCGCACCGTCCGCTCGGAACCGCACGGGGACGAATCGCCTTGCAATCGAGATGCTGTTGGGCCGCTCACGTGAGCGAGAAAGCCGATCGCTCGGGAAGAAGAAGCTGTTTCGTCGGCCCCGCCGCCCGATATCACCAACCGGCGGCCGTCGCGAGCCCCCGATCGGGCTCGAACGCGACGATCCGGGTCTCGCGGGTGAGCCGCAGCAGGGCGTCGACGACGAGACCACGATTGGCGCCGACATCCAAGCCGAGGTCGCCGGGTCGCAATCCCAGCTGCCGGACCGCCAGAAGATCGGGCTCGATCGGCCGACCACTCCAGCGCTGCCACCAGCGCTGTGTCGCGAACCGTGCGTCTTGGAGGAACGGCACGAACACCTGAGCGGATCGGACCAGCTTACGGAGCTGCACCTCGGCGAGGCTCATTCGATCAGTTCAAATAATATCGTTGTGATTTCTTGTAATAGCCGGTCCTATCGTGATATCCGTACTTGGCGTGCTTGTCGAGATCGACGCGTGTGAGGACGATACCCCTGATGGTGGCGCCGAGCTCCTGGAGAGCGGCGACCTCGTCCTGGACGAGCGCGGCCGGGGTCTTGTTCCATTGCACCACGTAGATCACCTGATCGGCGAGCGGCGCCAGGATCCGCGCGTCGGTCACGCTCGCCACCGGTGCCGTGTCCAGGATCACGAGATCGTAGCGCGCCCGGCAGCGTGCCAAGAGGGCGCGCAGCGGCTCGCTCGCCAGCAACGCGATCGGATTGGCGATCCGCCCCTTGACGGGCAGGAAGTGCAGGCCGGTCTCTTCGTGGACCTGGATGGCCTCTTCGAGCGGGCACTCCTCCTGCAACACTTCGACGACCCCGCTCGGCAGCTGCCAGCCGAGATTGTGGTGCACGGACGGATGCCGCAGATCGAGATCGACCAGCAGCACCTTCTTCCCCGATCGCGCGGCGAACGTTCCCAACGAGACCACGAGCGTGGTCTTGCCCTCCTCGGGCAGGCTCGAGGTGACCAGCACCACGCTCCCCCCACCGGGGCGGGCGGGGCCACCGAGGAGCGCCACGAAGATCGCGCCGATCGCCTCGCTGTACACCGACATCGGCTTCTCGAGCAGATAGTGGTGCGGCTTGCGTCGACGGCGCCCGGGGATCTCGGGGACCAGACTCAGCATGGGCAGACCGGTGAGCCGTTCGACCTCGCGGGCGCTGCGCAGCCCCTTGCCCAGGCTCTCCAGCAGCAGCGCCAGACCGGTCGAGATCAAGAACGACCCCGTGAAACCGATCAGCAGGAAGAGGCGGGGGCCGAGCGAGCTCGGGGCCAGCGGTGGGGTGGCCGGGCTCACGATCCGCGCGTCCGGCTCGACCAGCTGGGCCTCCTCGCGGGTCTCCTTCGAGCGCTGCAGCACCGATTGGTAGAGCTGACGGGCGGCCTCGGCCTGGCGTTCGAGCTCCTTGAGCCGAATCTCGGCCTGCCGATCCTTGGCCGACTGGCCCTTGATGCCGGCGAGCTGGCTCTCGATCGCGGCGATCCGGGCTTGCGCCACCCGCACGTCGTTCTCCAGCTGGGTGGCGATCCGCTCGACCTCCGCCCGGACCTTGGCCTGGAGATTGGCGCGATCGCGCTCGAGCTGGACCATCCGTGGATGGCGCGGCCCGAACTGGCTCGCGAGTTCGGCTTCGAGCCGGGCGAGCTCGGCCTCCTGGGCGCGCAGATTGACGATCACCGGCGAGGCCGCCACGTCGCTGATCGCATCCAATCCCCGGCCGCTCGCCCGCAACTCGCGCACCAAACGGAGCTTGGCCTGCCGCTCGGCCAGCTCGCCACGCGCCACGATCAGCTCGCGATTGAGATCGCTCAGCTCCTGCTCGCTCAAGGTCACGCCGCGGGCGTCCAAGAGGCCCTGCTCGGCCCGGAAGCTCGCCACCGCCCGCTCCGCCTTCTCGACCTCGGCCCGCAAGCTCTCGAGCCGCTCCGCCAGGAACGAGGAGGCCCGCCCCGTGGCCCCGAGCTTCCTGGCACGCTGATCCTCGATGTAGATCCGAGCCAGATGGTTGGCGATCTGGGCGGCCTTGGCGGGGTCCTCGGAGCTGACCTCGACCTGGATGAGATAGGAGTTCCCGTCGTTGACCGTCCGCACCCGCTCGGCCAGGGCGGCGGCGACGACGTCCTCGACCGGCTCGCTCGGGACCTCGGTCTCCCGCGGCCAGCTGGGCGGCTCCGCGGCGACCCCGATCGCCACGAGCCAATCCCGCGGCAAGAGGCCCAAGAGGCGCTCGACCACGAGCTGGGGCTCGAGCCGCAGCCAGCCGGATCGTGCCTCCCGGAGCAACGGGTTGAACTCCGGATCGGCGACCAGGCCGAGCTCTTCGACGGTCCGGCGGATGTTGGTGTGTGCGGTGATCACGCCCATCTCGGTGCTGACGATCTTCTCGTCCACGGGCAGTCGACCGACCACCTTCTCGATGTTCAACACCCGATCCTCGCGCGGATCGAGGACGATCAGCGCACTCGCCGTGTAGAGCGGCACACGATACTTGCCGTACACCCAACCGAGCGTCGCCCCGAGCAGGCTGATCACCAAGATCAACCATTTGCGACGCCACAGGATCCCGAAGAAGGAGAGGACGTCGACCGAGCTGTCGTCGACGGTCGGAGAGTAGGTCGACGGGACGTCGACCTTCACTGGAATCACCTCTCGCATCGATTGCAGCTCGCGTCGCTCTTCCTGGGCGCGAGACCCTATATGCACATTCCGATGCCCAGGCAAGGGAACCGCCCGCGACGAGCGGTGCGGGCCTTACCGTGGTGTGCGAGACGTTAGCCGAGCCGGACCCCGACGATTCGACCGGCGGTGGCCCGAGGCGCTCGAGGCCCCGGGCGCGGCCGCGGAGGGGGTGATCGCCCTCGCTTTTTAGGACCACTTTCTCCGGGATCTGGTCGCGTGCGGCCGGCGACGCACCGCCGCCGAGGCGGCGAAGCCACGGCTCCGCGAACGGCTCGATCGATCCCCCGGGAGATGGTCGCGCCGGATTCGGGAGTTGGTCGCGCTCCCTTTCGATCCTCCGGGAGATGGTCGCGATCCACCGGGAGATGGTCGCGCTCGGCGCCGCTCGGCCCGGATTCGTCCCCCGGGAGATGGTCGCGCGCCGGCGCCGGATTCGGGAGTTGGTCGCGCCGGATTCGGGAGTTGGTCGCGCTCTCTAAAGGAAGCAAAAAGATTCTTTGCAAAATAAGAATCGGCCGGATCGGCGCGACCAAATCCCGAATCGACAGACCCGGCCCGGGCTGCTATCCACTTCCAGGCGATCCGTCGACCACGGCAAGACACCATGGCCGTCGAGCACGATTTGATCATGCGCGAAGGACTCGACGCCGCCCTGCGGCGAGCGAGCAACGCCAGGGAGCGGGCCCAGCTGCGGCTGGCCGCCGACATCCTGGTGCAGGAGGCGGAGAATCCGGCCGCCACCACCCACCTGCACTCGATCCTCTGCACGATCTATCTGCCGCACCGACGCACCGAGCCGGATCTGGCCTGGCAACGCTCGAACGGCGAGGGTGCGACCTTGATGATCCAACCGACCAAGGACGAGCAGGGCCGCTATTACGGCGTGCCCTACGGTGCCACCGGTCGGCTGATGATGATCTATCTGCAGAACGAGGCCTACCGGAACCGCTCGCGCCAGGTCGAGCTCGGCCGCTCGATGCACGCCTGGTTGCGGGCCATGGGCGTGGACTCCTCGGGCAAAGGCTACCGCGCCGCCCGCGAACAGGCCCTGCGCATCGAGCGTTCGCTGGTCACCGTCGCCTACACCGGGCCGAACGGCAAGGAACGCTGGCAGGACACGATCATCCGCGGCTCCTTCAACCTCTCGCCACCCGACGAGAGCGGCGGCCGCCAGCAGGAGATGTTCCCTCAGCTGATCCAGCTCTCCGAGAGCTTCTACGAAGCCCTGATCCGCCACCCGGCGGTGCTGTTCGAGCCGGCGATCAAGGCCCTGGCCGGCAAGAGCTTGGCGCTCGACGTCTATCTCTGGCTCGCCTACCGCTTGCACGCGCTCGAGCGGCCGAGCCGGGTGAGCTGGCGCAGCCTGCACCAGGCGTTCGGCCCGAACTACGATCGCGAGCGGGACTTCCGGGCGAAGTTCAAGGAGGCCCTCAAAGAGGCACTCCTCGTCTATCCCCAGGCGGTGGTCGAACTCGTCGAAGACGGGGTCAAGCTCCACCCCTCCGCGCCACCCGCCCCACCCCGTACCGTCCACTATGTCGACGCCCGTCGGTTGCCGTGGCGCACACCGAGGTTTTAGGAAATAGTTCTCCGGGACTTGGTCGCGCCGACCGGTCGGCCGACGCGACGGCGGCGAGCGGTTTCGCTCGTGCGCTGCAGATCCGCACCCGTCTGCTCCATCGACGGGCGGAACGCTGCGCCTTGATCGAGGAGATCCTCACGGCGCGGATCGCCCCACGGCGTTACTTGCGCCTGCTCGCCAGCCTCGAGCCGATCTACCACGCGCTCGAGGCGGGTCTGCACCGCCACCGCCACCATCCGATCCTGGAGCCGTTCGCCCGTCCCGAGCTCTTCCGCCGCGAGGCGCTCCGTCACGATCGCGACCGGCTCGCGCACGCGCTCCGCGTGGCACCACCCCCGCCGGTCGCCGAAGCCGTGACCCTCGGGCGGCGGATCGCCGGACTCGCCGAGGCGCGACCCGAGCTCCTCCTGGCGCACGCCTATGTGCGCCATCTGGGGGATCTGAGCGGCGGGCCGATCCTCGCTCGCCGGCTCGCGTGTCACCCGGGGATCGGACCGGCGGCGATCGCCTTCTACGAGTTCCCGGGGATCGACGATCTTACGCGGGCCAAGGCCGAGTATCGCGCGGCACTCGACCGGGTCGGCCCCCTCCTCGACCGGCCCGAAGCGGTGATCGACGAGGCCTGCCGGGGGTTCGTGTGGGCGATCGCGCTCTTCGACTCGGTCCGGGCGAGCGAGCCTACGGACGTGGCTCAGGAACGCCGATCCTCCTCGGCGTGACGGACGAGCTGCTCGAGCAGCGCGGTGGCGCGGGCGAGCGAGTGGCGCACGCCTTCGAGCATCCCCGACATGCGGGCCGTGTCGGCCACGTCGGTGATCTCGAGGGCGGCCAATTGGGCGTTGCCCAGGATCGCCGAGAGCAACCTGCGGAACAACAGGTCGGATTCGCTCTCGAGCCGGGTCGCCACGAGCCGATGGCGCTCGACGATGTCGGTCTGCAGGCGATGGCGCGCCGCCGCCGCGGTCCGCTCGCCGCTCAGATCGCCCAGCAGGAGGACGAAGCCGAGGAGCCGGCCGAAGGGAGCGAGAACCGGATCGGCACGGACCGACAGCAGAGCCGGATCGCCACTCGGGCCCAGGAGTTCGACCTCGCCCCGCCAGCTGCGCCGCTCCTCGACGAGCTCGCGCAGCCCGAGACGGGCGCTGCGCGGGTCGCGGAACCGCTCGGCCAGCTCCTCAAGGCACGTCGGGAGCGGCCGCTCGGCCCCGAGCAGGGCGCGCAGGCCGTCGTTGATCAGGAGGATCCGCCCCTGCCCGTCGGCGATCGCGAGCGGCTGGTCGGCCCTGGCGACCTGGCGACCGATCTGGTCGAGCTGGTCCTGGGCGATGAGCAGCCGGACCGCCCGGAACTGCAGGACCAGATCGCGCACCGTGTCGCCGATCAGCCGAGCGGCGGCGAGGTCGGCCGGCGTCCAGGGATCGGCCGTGCCCTGCACGAGCTGGTGCCATTTGGCGAAGGAGCGGCGCGGCGAGAGGTCGCTCGGATCGTCGCCGATCTCGACCGGCTCGAACGGATTGCCACCCCAGGTGACGGTCCGCACCCGTTCGGGTCGAAACCAGACCAGCCACTCCCCGGGCAGGGAGGAGACGGGAACCGCCAGAACCCCGCTCGCCAAGCTGCGCAAGGCGGCGAAGGCGGGCTCGTCCAGGGCCAGCGAGGCGGTGGCCACGAGCTCGCGGCGCTCGCGTCGATCGAGCCAGTGGCCGAGCTCGCGTAGCTGCTCGGTGCCGGGAACCTCGCCCACGGTGAGGATCTGCGAGTCGAGGAGGAGCGCGGCACCGGTGGCGCCGATCGGCTGCAGGAGGGCGGCCGAACTGTCGAACAGTGCGGTTCGCCAGTCACCCTCGCGGGCGATGGCCTCGTGCATCCGCTGCTCGAGCCGACGGACCGAGAGCTCGGCTTGCGCTTGCAAGAAGCTCTCGAGCGCGGCGATCCGGGTGGCCACCGTCTCGGCCAACAGCTCGCAGACCGCGCGGACCTCGTAAGGAGTCCAGCGCGGCTCGTAGTGGTGGCAGGCGATCAGGCCCCACAGTTTGCCGGCGACCACGAGCGAGGCCACGAGCGTGGCCGCCACGCCCATGTTCTTGAGGTAGCGGATGTGGATCGGGGAGATGCTGCGCAGGAAGCACAGCGACATGTCGAGATCACGGCCGGTGAGCGGCGAGAGCCGGGGCACGAGCGGGGATTGCACGGCGTCCACGTCGACCAGGACCCGGACGCGGTTGCGCTCGTAGAGCCGGCGGGCGATCTGCGGAATGTCGGAGGCCGGGTAGCGGTTGCCGAGATAAGGTTCGAGGCCCGGCTCGCGGCGCTCGGCGAAGACCTCGCCGTGGCCTTCGGCGTCGAAGCGGTAGACCATCACCCGATCGTAGCCGGTGAGCTCCTTGAAGATCCGGGTGGTCTCCTCGGCCAGACTCTTGAGCGAGGTGCAGGCGAGCAGGGCCGCCGTCGCTTTCTCGACGTGGCGCGTGAGGTCGACCGGCGGGCCCGGTCGCTCGAACTCGAGCACGAGGCCGCCTTCGGGCGGGCGATGCAGCACCACGTCGAGGGCGCCACGCCCGATCCTCACCGGGCGGCGCAGCACGACCGGGATCCGGTCGAGCGGCTGGTCGAGCTGGAGCGGGATCTGCTCGGCCAGGCTCGAGGAGAGCTCGGCCAGCGAGCGGCCCAGAAGCGGCTCTTCGATGCCCAGGAACGCGGCGGCGTTGGCGCTCGCTTGCAGGATCACGAGATCCGGCTCGTCGACGACGAGGAGCGCACCGTGCGGTTGGATGGAGCCGGCGAGGTGGATCTGCTCGCGCTCGCAGTTGGACAGATCGGCCCGACCGAAGGCGGGCGGTGGCGCGGAGAGCTCGCTCGGCTCCCCGATCTCGCCGGGTTCACGACGACTCGTCGGAGGAGTCTTCGGAGTCACCACCGTCCAGACCGTACCGCTCGAGCTTGGCATAGAGACTCTGGCGGCTCAAGCCGAGCAGCTGCGCGGCGGCGGTCCGATTGCCGCCGGTCTGCTCCAGCGAGGCCAGGATCTGCTGCCGCTCGAGCTGCTCGATCGCCTCGCGCACGAGCTGTTGCAGCGGTGCTCGCCCCGGCGGTGGCAGCGGCAGCGAGGGTACCGTGCTCCGCGGGCGCTCGCCGGCCTCGAGGGCCGAGCGCGGAGCGAGGTCGCGCAGGACGAGCAGGAGGTGACGCGCCTCCGGTCCCGGCTCCAGGATGCCCGAGATCTCGACCTCGGTCTCGGCGCCGAGCTCGCCGCGGATCGTGGTCACGAAGCGGCGCACCGTCCCGTGGCGCTCGAGCGTCTCCAGCAACACCCGCAGATCCGCACCCGGCCGCTCGAGCCAGCGGCCGAGCGACTGGCCGAGCACGTCCCGAGCCAGCGGCCGCTGCACGAGCTCGAGGAACGCCCGATTGACCCGTCGGGCGATCCCCTCGCGGGTCGCCACCACGAGCGCGTCCGGTAGTCGCTCCAACATCTCGTCGAGCCGGGGGAAGGGCTCGCCCAGCTCGGTCGGCAAGGCGGCTCCCACGGGCGAGAGCTGGAGCAAGAACACGTAGCCGGGCTCGGCCACCACGGGGGTCGCCCGAGCGAGCCAGGGACGCCGATCGGGCCCCAGATGGACCAGGATCGCCGGTGCTCGGCCCTGCTCGCGGACCGTCTGCAGCATGGTCCGCAGCGGCTCGCGATCGGCGGGGTCGACCTCGCTCGAGAGTTCGCGGCCGTGCGGCGCCAGTCCCAGGGCGCGGATCGCCATCGGGTTGGCTTCGAGAACGACGAGATCGCTCGCCCGCACGAGCAGCACCGCCTCGGCCGTGGTGTCGAAGAGCAGCCGATAGCGGGTCTCGGCCTCGCGCAGCCTCCAATAGTCGCGTTCCATCGCCTGCTGGGCGGCGATCAGCCGCGACTGCAGCTCGGCCACGGCCCGCAGGCTGCGGCCCACGGCCAACAGACCCGCGCGGCCGCCGAGACGGATCGTGGTGTATTCGATCGGCAGCTCGCGGCCGCTCGGAAAGCGCTGGTTGACCTGACGGAAGGCGGAGAGGCCGCGGCTGCGTGCTTCGTCCAGGATCCGGCGGATCTTCTCTTCCGAGCCGGCCTCGCTCACGGTCTCGACCCACGGCCGGCCGACCCAGGATTCGGTCTGCTCGCCCGAGACCTCGTTCGAGAGGGTGACCTTCTGGATCACCCCCCGAAGATCGAGGAGGAGCGTGATGTCGGGCTGGGCGATGCTCACACTCGTGCCCTGTGATGGCCAGCGTGATGTCGTGGCGAAGGACGAAGTGCGCACGCGTGACGCGTACCGCGCGGCACACTTTACAGCATCCGTTGCGTCCGTACCACGGCTTCAGCGGAGCCGGCGGCTCCCCAGGTCGCCCGAATGGGCGAGCAGGGCGGCGCCCAGGGCCGAGACGATCACCGCTTGGCAGGCACCGGAGAGAGCGGCCCCGAGCGCCAGCAGAAGGCAGGCCCCGGCCAGAAGGCCGGGCAACAGGTCGCGGACGGCCGGAGCACGACCGCGGCAGCGCCGCCACGAAGCGAGGCCGACCAGCTCCACGCGCAGCAGCAGGAGCGCCGCGTCGACCGGGGACACGACCATCGCCGATCGGCTCTCAAGGTGGCCCGCCGAACGGACCGTTGAGGTCGACGACGGCGAGGTTGAGCACCGCGGCGAAGCCGACCCAGCCGAGATAGGGCAGCAGCAGCCACGCACTCGGCCTGCTGAAGCGGCGCACGAGGAGGAGGAGCACGAGGATCGAGATCCACAGCGCGCCCACTTCCAGAAGCGCCCAATCGGGTCGCCGGAAACGGAAGAAGAGGATGCTCCAGAGCAGGTTGAGGGCACCGTTGAGCAGGAACAGCTCGACCAGGACGCGGCGCACGAGCGGATCGGGTGCGCGCAGCCAGCCCTCGACCGCGGCCATCACGACGCAGGCGTAGATCACCGTCCAGGCCGGGGCGAAGACCCAGTCCGGTGGCTGCCAGGCGGGCTTGCGCAAGCTCTCGTACCAGGGGCCGAGGTCGGTGGCGAGGCCACCCAGCACGGCCACCCCGAGGGCCGTGGCCGCGGCGTAGAGGATCGCCGAGCGGCGCTGTGCGCGCGCGTCCCTCACGGCGCGCGAGCCGGGACGAGGCCGGCCAGATGGGCGAGGTTCTTGAAGAAGATCCGAACGTGCGCGAGTGGCCGGGCCTTGACGAGCTCCTTGTTCATGTAGGCGTCGAAGGTCAGCTTCTGGACGTCCGGATCACGACAGATGGTCACGAACCGCTCGCGGCGCTCGTCGCTCGTGTACCAGTAGCGCTGCATGAGGCCGAGGATCCGGAAGACCGCACCGTGGGCGCGCAGGAACCGCCGGCGCGCGGCCGCGAGGGCCCGCCGATCGCCGCTGGCCAGAGCCTCGTGGACCGCCTCGGCGGCCAACCGGCCCCCTTCCATGGCGTAGAAGATCCCCTCACCCGAGGCCGGGGCCACCACACCCGCGGCGTCGCCGGCCAGCAGGACGTCGCGGCCGTTGTCCCAGCGGGGCAAGGGCGCGAGCGGGATGGGAGCCCCCTCGCGACGGATCGTGCGGACGCGGTCGAGCCCGGTCCGCCGCCGATAGAGCGCGACCGACTCCTTGAGGGGGAAGCCCTTGCGGGCGCTGCCGGTGCCGATCGAGAAGGTGGCCCCGTGCGGGAACAGCCAGGAATAGAAGTCGGGCGAGAGCCGGCCGTCGTAGACCACGTCGCAGCGCCTCTCGGCGTAATCGGCGAGGCCGTCCGGCGGTCGTTCGCAGACTTCGTGGTAAGCGAAGACGAAGCGGCGGGCGGAAGCCTCGGGGATCGCCTGACGGGCGACCGCCGAGTTGGCGCCGTCGGCGCCGATCACGATTGGCGCCCGGGCCGACCGGTGCGGTGCCGAGGCCGGGTCGCCCGGGGCGCGCCAGAGAACGCGCACCGTGCCGTCCGGGTCGCGCTCGAGCCGTTCGAAGGTGCCGGTGCACCGCACCGCGCCGGACGCTTCGGCCCGAGCGCGCAACCAGGGATCGAAGACGTCGCGATCGACCATGCCCACGAAGCCGCCCTCGATCGCGATGTCGACCGCCCGTTGCCGGGGCGAGACGATCCGCGCGCAGGTGATCTCGGCCACCAGCAACGTGGTCGGGATCGCGAACCGCTCGATCGCCCGGGGCGGAATGGCGCCGCCACAGGGTTTGACCCGCCCCTCGCGATCGAGCAGCAGGACCGAGCGGCCGAGCCGGGCGAGATCCGTGGCCGCGGTCGCCCCGGCCGGGCCGCCGCCCACGACGATCGCATCGAAGACCGGTTCGCGTGCCATGCTCATCTCCCCCCGCTCGCCGCGAGCTCGGGCGCGACCGGCGCCGGCGGGAGCGCCGCTTCTCCGGTCCCGATCCCGGCGGCGAGCCGTGCGGCCAGGAGGAACAGGATCGCCTCGAGCGCGAAAACGAGCGCATGAGCCGGCACGGCCGAGCCGATCGCCAGACGACCGAGATCGGCCAGCACCGTGCCCAGAAAGCCGCCCAGGGCGAAGGCGATCGCCTGGGAGGCACCCCACAGCCCCATCCGCACGCCTTCGCGGCCGCGAGGCCCCTCACCGGCGAGCGCCATCATCGAGCCGATCGCGGCGATCGCGAAGGCGCCGTTGGCCACGCCCAGCGCGAACACGGCGGGCCGGATCGGGAAGGACGGCCCGGAGGCGGCGGCCAGGACGAGCCCGGCCAGGGCCGCGGCCGAGGCGAGGCAGCCGCCCACGGTCCAGCGCCGCAACGTGCCGGGCCGGGCGGCGGCGCGGGTGCCGGCGATCGCCACCAGCACCATCCCGACCAGCACGCCGCCGTGTTGGATGCCCGACAGCCGGGTGGTCTCGCCCGGCGAGAGCTCGAAGCGCAGGGCGGCGAAGGGCTCGAGGACGAGATCCTGGGCACTGTAGGCGAGCATCGAGAGGAACACGAAGATCGTGAAACGACGGGCGCGGGCATCGGCCCAGACCTCGCCCAGTGCGACGGTTAAGGGCGGATGATCGCCGGCCCGGGGAGGCGGGCGCTCGTCGGACGAGCCGTCCTCGACGCCGTGCACCGCCGCCCAGCTCAGGAGAAAAGCGAACAGCGAGACGAGCGCGCTCACCAGGACCAGCCGGCCGAGCGAGAAGGGCTCGAGCAGGTGACCCGCGACCGTGGCGGTGAGGGCGAAGCCCAGGATCATCATCATCCACACGATCGTCGCCGCGGCCGCCCGGCGGCGATCGTCGACCCGGGCAGCCAGGAGGGCGAGCAGGGCGGTGCCGGCGGCCGCCACCCCGGCGCCGACCAGCAGGAAGGCGAGCACGGCCAGCACCAGCGCGAGCCCCGGTCGGTGGGCGAACAGGGCGGTAGCGAGGGCCGCGGTCGTGCCGCCGATCGCGAGCGTGGCCATACCGGCCAGGATCCAGGGCGTCCGGCGGCCCGTGACGTCCGAGCCGTGGCCGAAGGCCGGTCGCGCGAACTGGACGGCGTAGTGCAGGGCCACGAGCGCCCCCGGCAAGGTCGCCGGCAGGAGGAGCTCGACCACCATGACCCGGTTGAGGGTCGAGGTGGTGAGCACCACGATCGAGCCCAGGGCGCTCTGGACCAGGCCCAGCCGGAGGATGGCGAGCCAGCCGAAGGCGGCCCGGCTCACGCGTCACCTCCCGCGAGCGAGCGGACGGCGAGCGCCGAAACCAGCATGCCGAGCACGTAGAGGCTCGTGCCGGTGGCGTTGTACCAGGCGGCGCGCTCGCGCGGCCGTTCGAGCAGACGGGCCATGAGGACGAGCTGGAGGAGGAGCAGCCCGGCCACGATCGCCGCGTGCACCGGCCGTCCCCAGAACAGGAGCGCGAGGACCACCAGGATCTGCGGCACGGTCATGAACAGACAGGCGATCCGAGCGGCCCGCTCGATGCCGAGCCGGGCCGGCAGCGAGCCGATGCCCGTCGCCCGGTCGCCCTCGACGGCCTTGAAGTCGTTGAGGGTCATGATGCCGTGGGCGCCCAGGCTGTAGAGGAGGGCGAGCAGGAGGATCTCGAGGCCCGGCGGGGCGGCCAGGAGGAGGGCGGCACCGGCGAGCCAGGGGAGGCCCTCGTAGGCGAGAGCGGCGGCACCGTTGCCGAGCCAGCCGTTGCGCTTGAGCCGCAAGGGCGGGGCGCTGTAGGCCCAGGCCAGGGCGAGGCCCACCAGCGCGGGGGCGAGCACCCAGGGGCCGAGGGCCGCGGCCACCAACAGCGAGAGGGCGCTCCAGAGCAGGGCGATGTAGAGGCCCCAGCGGGCGGGGATGCGACCCGAGGGGATCGGCCGGTCGGGTTCGTTGATCGCGTCGACCTCGCGATCGTACCAGTCGTTGGCGGCCTGGCTCGTGGCGCACAGGAGCGGGCCGGCGAGCAGGAGGCCGGCGAGCACGAGCGGCCAGTGCTCGGCGAGCGCCACGCCCGAGGAGACCACGCCGCAGCCGAACGCCCACATCGGCGCGAACCAGGTGATCGGCTTCAAGAGCTCGAGGATGGCGGTCGGCCGAGGGCGTGTCATGCCAGCATGTAAGAATGCCGCCGCGGTAATGTCAATCTTGCTTTACAGATTCCGGTCGAGAGTCGGCGCCGACCGTCAAGACGGCCGATCGCCGGTGCCGAACCGACTCGCGGCGCCGGACGCACGCGGGCCGTAGTGGCGGAGCTTGACGTAGAGGCTCTGGCGGGACAGGCCGAGCAGCTCGGCGGCCGAGGCCCGGTTGTCGCCGGTCATCGCGAGCGCGGTTTCGATGCACAGCCGCTCGACGAGCTCGGTCGCCTCGCGGACGATCGTCTTGAGGGGGACGCGGCCGACCAGCTCGGCGAGCTGATCGGTGGAACGGGGCAGGCCGAGCTCGTCGCGCAGCAGCCGATCGAGGCGCCGCCCGACCTCGCGGATGGCGAAGCCGTAGCAGGGCTGCTCACCGGTCGGTACGGCGACCGCGGTGATCTCGACCTCGCTCGCCGGCCCGTGCTCGCTGCGCAAGCTGGTCGCGAACAGGCGGACCACGCCCTGGCGGCGCAGATTGGCGAGGAGCACCGGAAGATCGATCCCCGGCCGGCCGAGCCAACGCTCGAGCGGTTCGTCCAGGACCCCGGCCTCGCTCACCAGCCCGACGAGCCGCAGGAAGGCGGCGTTGACGGCGAGGACCCGCCCTCGGTCGTTCGTGACCACGAAGCCGTCGGGCATGGCCCGAACGACGGCCAGCAGTCGGGCCTCGTGCCGATCGGGCGCCTCGCCGCGGTCACCGATCGGCAGGAGGTGGACGAGGAAGAGCGCCCCCGGATCGCCCGGGCACAGCGAGATCGAGGCCGAGAGTTCCCGCTGGTCGTGGGCGGAGCGCAGCCGGGTCTCCTGGGAACGGCCGCTGGCCGAGACAGCGGCCAGGAGCGCTTGGAGAGTGGCGGCGTCGTCGAGGGCGAACAGTTCGAGCAGGCCGCGCCCGACCAGCGCATCGGGATCGGTGCCGAGCAGCACGCCGGCCGCCGGGTTCGCTTCGAGGATCCTGCGGGTGGCCAGGTCGGCCAACAGGACGGCTTCGCGGGCGCTGTGGAAGAGCAGCCGATAGCGGGTCTCGGCCCGGCGCAGGCGGATATAGTCCCGCTCCATCGCCTGTTGGGCGTCGACCAGGCGGCGCTGGAGGGCGGCGAGCGGGCGCAGGTCGCGGCCCACGGCCATCACCCGGCCGTCGGCGTGCAGCCGGACGACGGCGTAGAGGACGGGTAGATCGAGCCCGCCGGGCAGCGGATGGTTGACCTGGCGCCAGCGGGGCCGGGTGGGTGCCGCGGCCACGGCCGCGTCGCGCAACAGAGCCTCGATCTTCGGCCGGCTCTCGGCGCCGACCGTGTCGAGCCACGGTCGGCCGAGCCAGCCCGCCAGGTCGAGACCATCCGGCTCGTCGAGGCCGTGGGCGAGATCGCGGATCACCCCGGCGTGATCGACGACCAGGGCGAGGTCGGCCGCGGCGCGGACGAGCGCCGCCGCGCTCTCGCCGTCGAGATCGCCGATCGTCTCCTTCGGCGCCCGAAAGCCCGGCACGGGCGGAGCGCTCAAGCACGCGCGGTGCGGGCTCGTGGCGCCGTCCTCATCCGGCTCGCCCGTCCCCGCCGTCGACCGCGTCGAGGAGCGCCCGCGCCCGCGCCGGTGCGCTGCGGGCATCGCCCGCGAAGGCGTCGGCTCCGACCCTCGCCACCCGCTCCGGGTGGCCGTCGAAGGCCATCCCGCCGACCAGGACGGTCAGCCGGCGGTCGCCCGAGGCCCACCGGATCGCCCGGATCGTCTGCGCGGTGGTCTCGATCAGGCCGTCCGATCCGGCCGAGATGCCGACGATCGGAAAGGCCTCGTAGCGGACCCGATCGAGGATCTCCTCGAGCGTCGCGAGGGGGCCGCCGCTCACGATCCAGCCTGCCCGTCGGAAGAACTCGGCGGCGATCGCCAGACCGAAGCCGTGCTGCTCCCCCGGCGCGGTGACGAGGAGGATCCGCTGGTCGGGAGCCGGCGGCCGGGCCCGGCTCTGGAAGATCGGGCTCAACTCGTGGACGATCCGATGGAGCACCCCCACACCGATCGTCACCTCCGAGAAGTTGCGACGATCGATCTCCCAGAACGTCCCCAGGAGGCGCGCCGTCGGCACCAAGAGCTCGAGGAAGATGGTCTCGACGCTCACGCCACGCCGGCGGACCTCCTCGACCACGGCGAGCGCCCTCTTCAGATCCCCTTCGACGACGATTTCGGCCAGGTGGACCACGTCCTCCTGCTCGGGGCGGGCGGTGTCGGGGCCGTCGAGGAGGGGACGGTCCGTCCGGGGCCGATGCGCCAGGAGCAGGCGCGGAACGATCTCGGCTTCGACGAGGCTCGCCAGCCGGGCGAAGCGTCGCGGGTCGACGAGCGGCTCGGCCGGGGCGGGGAGGACGGCGGGCGGAGGCAAGAGGGGCGGCGGTGCGGTCCGCTCGGTCGTTCGTCGCGGGTCGGGCATGGCTGGCTCCCCGATCGTCAATGGGAGATTACATCCGAGGTGCCGTGACCCTCAATTTCCTTTCATCGACTCCGGCGATTTTCTCGCAAAAGGAAGATCGATCGGACAATTTTCTCTCGAAACGCGAAAAACGGCCCGGCCCGCGAGCCGCGGCGGCGGGATGATCGTGTCAGTACGAATGGACGTCAACCTAGATTGACAGATCCTCCCGCCCAGCGTAGGCTGCCCGTCTCGAAAAGCCCGGCGTGCGCCGACGGTCGAGAAGCGAAGGGGAGGGTATGGCCGAGCAGCCCACAGCGAGGCGAACGGGACGGCCACTCTACGGCCCGGCCGAGCGGCGCCGGCGCGACGCCTCGCCTTGGACCCTGGTGCAAGGTGTGCTCGCCCCGCTCCAGTTCGTCGTGTTCCTGGTGAGCCTCGCCCTCGTGCTGCGCTACCTCGCCACCGGCGAGGGTTTCGCGCTCGCCACCGCTTCGATCGTCGTCAAGACGCTCCTTCTCTACACCATCATGATCACGGGCTCGATCTGGGAGAAGGAGGTCTTCGGCCGTTGGTTGTTCGCCCCGGCCTTCTTCTGGGAGGATGTCGGTAGCATCCTCGTCCTGATCCTGCACACCGCCTATCTCGTGGCGTTCGTGGCCGATCTGCTCGAGCCCCGCGGGCAGATGCTGCTCGCGCTTCTGGCCTACGCCGCCTACCTCGTGAACGCCGCCCAGTTCCTCTGGAAGCTGCGACTGGCGCGGCGCGAGGCGGCCGCCGAGGACGCCGGCGACCTGGTCGGGGAGGCCGCGCGGTGAGCGGGTGCAGCGCCGCCCCGGTCCACAAGGAGCGCGGCCAGCGCGAGGTGTTCTGCGGCCTCACCGGCATCGTCTGGCTGCACCGCAAGCTACAGGACGCCTTCTTCCTGGTCGTGGGCTCGCGGACCTGCGCCCATCTCCTGCAGTCCGCCGCCGGCGTGATGATCTTCGCCGAGCCGCGCTTCGCCACCGCCATCATCGGCGAGCGCGATCTGGCCGGACGGGCCGATCTCGACGAGGAGCTCGACCGGGTGGTCGGCCGCCTGCTGGCACGTCGCCCGGACATCGAACTCCTGTTCCTCGTGGGCTCCTGTCCCTCCGAGGTGATCAAGCTCGATCTGCCCCGCGCCGCGGCGCGGCTCGCCCGCATCCACGGGCCGAAGGTGCGGATCTTCGCCTATTCGGGAAGCGGCATCGAGACGACCTTCACCGAAGGCGAGGACCGTTGCCTGGCTTCGCTCGTGCCGGCCCTGCCGGCCGAGCCGGCCGACGCGCCGCCGGCGCTGCTGATCGTGGGTACGCTCGCCGACCTCGTCGAGGACCAGTTCCGCCGGCTCTTCGAGGAACTGGGGATCGCCCCGGTCCACTTCCTCCCCCCGCGTCGGGCGGCCGCGCTGCCACCGGTCGGTCCGCGGACCCGAGCGCTGCTCGCCCACCCCTATCTCGCGGTCACCATGCGGGCCCTCGAGGAGCGGGGCGTGCGCCACCTCCCGGCACCCTTCCCGTTGGGCGCGGAGGGGACCACCGCCTGGCTCGCCGCCGCGGCGCGGGCCTTCGGCGTGAGCGAGGCGCGCCTGGCGGCACTGTGCGAGCCGGGTGCCGAACGGGCTCGCCGGGCGATCGCGCAACTGCGGCCCTGGTTGGCCGGCAAGCGGGTGTTCTTCTTCCCCGACTCCCAGCTGGAGATCCCGCTCGCCCGCTTCCTGTACCGCGAGCTCGGTGTGGAGCCGCTCGAGATCGGCACACCTTATCTCCATCGTGCCCATCTGGCGCCCGAGCTCGCGCTCCTGCCGCCCGCCGTGCGGCTCGTCGAGGGGCAGGACGTCGAGGCCCAGCTCGATCGCTGCCGGGCGCTGCGGCCCGATCTCGTGGTCTGTGGGCTCGGCCTCGCCAACCCGCTCGAGGCCGAGGGTTTCACCACCAAGTGGTCGATCGAGCTCGTCTTCACCCCGATCCAGGGCTACGACCAAACGGCCGATCTCGCCGAGCTCTTCGCCCGGCCGCTGGTCCGTCGCGCCCGGCTGGTGGCCTGACCATGGAGCTCGCGATCTGGACCTACGAGGGACCGCCCCACGTGGGCGCGATGCGCATCGCCGCGGCGATGCGCGACGTGCACTACGTGCTCCACGCGCCCCAAGGCGACACTTATGCCGATCTGCTCTTCACCATGATCGAGCGGCGGCCGAGCCGCCCACCGGTCACCTACACGACTTTCCAGGCGCGCGATCTGGGCGGCGACACGGCCGAGCTGTTCAAGAGTGCGTGTCGGGCGGCGTTCGAGCGGTTCCGCCCGGCCGCCCTGCTCGTGGGCGCCTCGTGCACGGCCGAGCTGATCCAGGACGATCCCGGAGGGCTCGCCCGCTCGCTGGACCTCCCCGTCCCGGTGATCCCGCTCGAGCTGCCCGCTTATCGAAAGAAGGAGAACTGGGGAGCGGCCGAGACCTTCTACCAGCTCGTGCGGGCGCTCGCCGGTCCGCACGCTCCATCCCCCGGCACGCCCCGGCCGCCCCGATCGAAGGACCGCCCGCCGCGGGTCAATCTCCTGGGTCCCACGGCGCTCGGCTTCCGCCATCGCGACGATCCGCTCGAGGTCACGAAGCTCTTGGCGCGGCTCGGCGTCGAGGTCGCCGTCGTCGCCCCGCTCGGCGCCTCGGTCGCCGATCTCGCCCGGCTGGGTGAGGCCGATCTCAACGTCGTGCTCTATCCCGAGATCGCCCTGCCGGCGGCGCGCTTCCTCGAGCGCGCCTTCGGCCAGCCCTGGACCCGCACCGTGCCGATCGGCGTGGCTGCTTGCCGAGCCTTCCTGCGCGAGGTCGCCGCCCTGCTCGACCTCGATCCCGAGCCGGCGCTGCGCGATCTCGAGCCGCGGGCGATCTGGTGGTCGCGATCGGTCGACAGCACCTACCTCACCGGCAAACGGGTCTTCGTCTTCGGCGACGCGACCCATGCCCTGGCCGCCGCCCGCGCCGCCCGCGAGGAGCTCGGCTTCGAGGTCGTGGGGCTCGGCACCTACAGCCGCGAATTCGCCCGCGAGGTCCGCGAGGCGGCCCGGGCCCTCGGCCTCGAGGCACTCGTCACCGACGATTACCTCGAGGTCGAGGCGGCGATCGTCGAGCTCGCCCCCGAGCTCGTCCTCGGCACCCAGATGGAGCGCCACGTCGCCAAGCGGCTGGGGATCCCCTGCGCGGTGATCTCCGCCCCGGTGCACGTCCAGGACTTCCCGGCCCGCTACGCCCCGCAAATGGGCGAGGAGGGCGCCAACGTCCTGTTCGACAGCTGGGTCCATCCGCTGATGATGGGGCTCGAAGAGCATCTTTTGCGGATGTTCCGCGAGGATTTCGAGTTCCACGACGGCGCACCGCCCTCGCATCTGGCGGCCACGGGCCGTCCGCCGCCCCGGCCGCCGGCCGCGCCGCCGCCCGCCGAGGGCACGGTGGTCTGGACCCCGGAGGCCGAGCGGGAGCTCGCCAAGATCCCCTTCTTCGTGCGCGGCAAGGCCCGTCGCAACACCGAGCGGTTCGCTCGCGAGCGCCGCTCGGCCGTGATCACCCTCGAGACGCTCTATGAAGCCAAAGCCCATGTCGGCCGTTGAGCGGGAACGCGCGGGTGCCGCGCGAGAGGCGGTGATGCGGGTCGTCGTGGTGACGATGGACGACCATCTGGCGAGCGCGCTGGGCCCGGCGCGCGCCGCCCTCGCCGGTACCCTGCCCGGCCTCGAGCTCGAGCTGCACGTCGCCGCCCACTGGGCGCACGATCCGGAGGCCTTGCCGCGCTGTCGGGCGGCGATCGCCCGCGCCCATCTGGTGATCGCCGCGATGCTCTTCCTCGAGGAACATTTCCGGCCGATCCTGCCCGACCTCGAGGCGCGCCGCGACGAGCTCGACGCGCTGCTCGCCATCCTCTCCGCTCCCGAGGTGACCCGTCTCACGCGATTGGGCCGGCTCGCCTTGGACGGCGGGGCGGTGGGACCGCTGGCCTTCCTCGAGCGGCTGCGCGGCCGGCGCGGTAGCGGTCCCGTCTCGGGGGCCCGGCAGATGGCGCTGTTGCGCCGGCTGCCCCGGCTGCTCCGCTTCCTGCCCGGCAAGGCTCAGGATCTGCGGGTCTATTTGCTGGCCATGCAATATTGGCTCGCGGGCTCGGCCGAGAACCTCGCGGGCCTCGTCCACCTGCTCGTCGACCGCTACGCCCGCGGTCCCCGTGCTCGTCTGGCCGGCCGGGGCGAGGTCCCGCCGCCGGTGAGCTATCCCGAGATCGGCGTCTATCATCCGCGCCTGCCCGGCCGGATCGGCGAGCGGCTGGAGGCGTTGCCCCGGGTGGGCGAGCGGGGCACGGTCGGAGTGATCCTGCTGCGCTCCTATCTGCTGGCCGGCAACACCGCCCACTACGACGGGGTGATCGGTGCGCTCGAGGCGGCCGGGCTCGCGGTGATCCCGGTCTTCGCCGCCGGCCTCGACGCCCGGCCGGCGATCGAGCGCTACTTCTTCGACGCGCACGGCCGGGCGCGGATCGACGCGCTCGTCTCCTTGACCGGCTTCTCGCTGGTGGGCGGGCCGGCCTACAACGACTCCCACGCCGCCCAGGAGATCCTGGCCCGGCTCGACGTTCCCTATCTCGCCGCGCAGCCGGCCGAACTCCAGCCGCTCGAGCGCTGGGCGGCCTCGGAGCGCGGGCTGTCGCCCGTCGAGGCGACGATCATGGTGGCGATTCCCGAGCTCGACGGGGCCACCGGCCCGATCGTCTTCGGCGGTCGCACCGAAGCGGCGGGCGAACCCTGCGGCGGCTGCGAGCGGCGCTGCCGGTTCGAGGCCGAGGGCGGGCGGACCATGCAACCCTGCCCCGAGCGGGCGCACCGCCTGGCCGCCCGGGTGGCGAGGCTGGTGGCGCTGCGGCGCATGCCGCGAGCCGAGCGCCGCTTGGCGATCGTGCTGTTCTGCTACCCGCCGAACGCCGGCAGTGTCGGCACCGCCGCTCATCTGGCGGTGTTCGAATCGCTCTTCAACACGCTGCGGGCGCTGGCCGAGGCCGGCTGGCGGGTCGAGCTGCCGGAGAGTGTGGAGGCGTTGCGGCGGCGGCTCCTCGAGGGCAACGCCGCCCGCTTCGGCACCCCGGCCAACGTCCACGCGCGCATCCCGGTCGACGAGCACGTGCGGCGCGAGCGGCATCTCGCGGAGATCGAGAGCCAGTGGGGGCCGGCCCCCGGCCGCCAGCAGAGCGACGGGAAGAGTCTGTTCGTCCTGGGGGAGCGGTTCGGCAACGTGTTCATCGGGATCCAGCCGGCGATGGGCTACGAGGGCGACCCGATGCGCCTCCTGTTCGCCCGCGGCTTCGCCCCCACCCACGCTTTCGCCGCCTTCTACCGCTGGATCCGCGAGGACTTCGGCGCCCATGCGGTGCTCCATTTCGGCACCCACGGCGCGCTCGAATTCATGCCCGGCAAGCAGACCGGGCTGTCGGCCCGCTGCTGGCCGGACCGGCTGATCGGCGATCTGCCGCACGTTTATCTCTACGCCGCCGACAATCCCTCCGAAGGGTTGCTCGCCAAACGGCGCGCCGCGGCCACCTTGGTGAGCCACCTCACCCCGCCGCTGGTCGAAGCCGGCCTCTATCGGGGCCTGGCCGACCTGCGCGCCTCGATTGATCGCTGGCGTGCCACGGCCGAGGTGGAGAGCGCGGAACGACTGCACCTGGCCGAGCTGATCCAGGCGCAAGCGGCCGCGGTCGAGCTGGCCGAGGCCGAGCCGATCTGGCCCGCCGCCGAGCACGAGGTGCGGATCCGCCGCCTGAGCGAGGCGCTTCACGAGCTCGAGCACAGTTTGATCCCGCACGGGCTGCACGTGGTGGGCCGGCCGCCGGCACCCGAGGAGCGGGTCGATCTGCTCTTGGCGATCGCCCGGGCCGAGGGCGGGGCGGTGGTCGAGCGGGCGACCGTCGAGCGGCTCGTGGCGGGCGAGCCGACCCCCGAGCTCGATCCCGCCCTGCGCACCCGGCTCGCCCACCTCGATCGGCTGCTCGCCCGCGATCACGAACTCGAAGCGATCGTCCGAGCGCTCGACGGGCGGTTCGTGCGACCGGTGGCGGGAGGCGATCTGTTGCGCAACCCGGAGATCCTGCCCACCGGGCGCAATCTGCACGGCTTCGATCCGCTCCGGATCCCCTCCGCATTCGCGATGGCCGAAGGTACGCGCCAGGCCGAACGGCTGCTGGCCCGGCACCGGGCCGACGGCCGTCCGCTACCCGAGACGGTGGCCCTCGTCCTGTGGGGCACGGACAATCTCAAGACCGAGGGTGGATCCATCGCCCTGGCCCTGGCGCTGTTGGGGGCGCGGCCGCGCTTCGACTCTTATGGCCGGCTCGCCGGGGCCGAACTCGTGCCGCTCGACGAGCTCGGCCGGCCGCGGATCGACGTCCTCCTCACCCTCTCCGGGATCTTCCGCGATCTGTTGCCGCTGCAGACCCGCATGTTGGCCGAGGCGGCCTGGCTCGCCGCGCGGGCCGACGAGCCGATCGAGCGCAACTTCGTCAAGAAGCACACCCTCGCCCACCAGGCGAGCGTGGGTTGCGATCTCGAGACCGCGGCCCTGCGGGTCTTCTCGAACGCCGAAGGGGCCTACGGTGCCAACGTCAATCTCTTGATCCAGAGCGGCAACTGGTCGTCCGAGGACGAGCTGGCCCGGACCTGGACCCGCCGCAAGAGCTTCGCTTACGGCCGGGACGGCCGGCCGGTCGAACGCCCGGACGTGTTGGAGCGGGTGCTGGCCCGGGTCGAGCTCGCCTATCAGAACCTGGAATCGGTCGAGCTCGGCGTCACCGCCCTCGACCAGTACGTCGACAGCCTGGGCGGCATCAGCCGGGCCGCGGCCGCGGCCCGCGGCACGCCGATCCCGGTCTACGTGGGAGATCGGACCCGCGGGACCGGCACGGTGCGCACCCTCGCCGAGCAGGTCGCGCTCGAGACCCGCACCCGGCTGCTCAACCCCCGCTGGTACGAGGGTATGCTGCGCCACGGCTACGAAGGGGTGCGGCAGATCGAGGCCCATCTGACCGCCACGGTCGGCTGGTCGGCGACCACCGGCCAGGTGGCCCCGTGGGTCTACGAGCAGGTGAGCCGGACCTTCGTCCTCGATCCCGAGATGCGCGAGCGGCTCGCCCGGCTCAACCCGACCGCCTCGGCGCGGGTCGCGAGCCGGCTGCTCGAAGCACACGAGCGCCACTACTGGCAGCCCGATCCCGGAACGCTCGAGGCCCTGCGCCGCGCCGGCGAGGAGCTCGAGGATCGGCTCGAGGGGATCGGCGTGGGGATGGCCGCATGACGACCACGATCCTCTCGCGGACACGGCCGGGGTTCGCCGAACGCTGCGGCGACGGCGAGGGCAGTTGCCAGGTCCATTTCGATCCGCGGCTCGAGATCGGCCGGGCCAAGGTCTTCGCGGTCTACGGCAAGGGTGGGATCGGCAAGAGCACCGTCTCCTCCAACCTCTCGGTGGCCTTCGCCAAGCTCGGCAAGCGGGTCCTCCAGATCGGCTGCGATCCCAAGCACGATTCGACCTTCACGCTCACCAAGCGGCTCGTGCCGACGGTGATCGACGTCTTGGAGCGGTTCGACTTCCACACCGAGGAGCTCCGGCCCGAGGACTTCGTCCACGAGGGGTACGCCGGTGTCCTGTGTGTCGAGGCGGGCGGGCCGCCGGCCGGCACCGGCTGCGGTGGCTACGTGGTCGGCCAGACCGTCAAGCTCCTCAAGGAGCACCACCTCCTCGACGAGACCGACGTCGTCGTCTTCGACGTCCTGGGCGACGTGGTCTGCGGCGGGTTCGCGGCCCCGCTGCAACACGCCGATCGGGCGCTGATCGTCGCCGCCAACGATTTCGATTCGATCTTCGCGATGAACCGGATCGTCGCGGCGATCCTGGCCAAGTCGAGGAACTACAGGGTCCGGGTGGGCGGGGTGATCGCCAACCGCTCGGCCGGGACCGACCAGATCGAGCGCTTCACCGCCCGCACCGGTCTCGATCTGCTCGCCCACTTCCCCGATCTCGACGTGATCCGCCGCTCGCGGCTCGCCAAGGCCACGCTCTTCGAGATGGAGCCGTCGGCCGAGCTCGCCGCGGTGCAGCGCGGCTTCCTCGAGCTGGCCCGGAGCTTGTGGGCGGGCACCCCCGGGCGCACGCCGACGGCACTCAAGGATCGCGAGATCTTCGATCTGTTGGGCTTCGAGTGATGCCGACCACGAGCTATCTCGCGCGCCGCTCCGAGCTCCTCGACTATTTCGACCGCACCGCGGCCGAGACCTGGGCCAAGCTCACTTCCGACGCCCCGGTGGGGCGGATCCGCGCCACGGTCCGCGAGGGCCGCGCGCGCATGCGCCGCCTGCTGCTCGACTGGTTGCCCACCGATCTCTCGGCCGCCCGGCTGCTCGACGCCGGCTGCGGCACCGGTGATCTGGCCCTGGCCGCGGCGGCCCGCGGCGCCGAGGTGGTGGCCGTGGATCTCTCGCCCACCCTGATCGGCCTGGCCGCCGAGCGGGCCGCGCGCGAGCCGGTGGCCCGGCGCGTCACCTTCCGGGTCGGCGACATGCTCGATCCGGCACTGGGCAGCTTCGATCACGTGGTGGCGATGGATTCGCTCCTCCACTACGCCACTCCCGACATGGTGGCGGCGATCGCCGGGCTGGCCACGCGCTGCCGGCGCACGCTGCTCGTGACCTTCGCGCCGCGCACCTGGCCGTTGGCCCTGGCCCACGCCCTGGGCCGGCTGTTCCCGACGGGCCAGCGGGCACCGGCGATCGTGCCGGTGGCCGAGGCGCGGCTGCGCGCCGCGCTGCGGGCCGAGCCGGGGCTCGCCTCCTGGCGGATCGGGCGCACCGCCCGGATCGCCCACGGCTTCTACACCTCCCAGGCATTGGAGCTGGTTCGGGCATGAGGAACGGCGCGCTCGAGGCTCGGCTGCGCGAGCTGTGGGGCCGGCTCCTGCCGCGGCTCCTGCCGTTCGCCGATGCCGCCACGCCCGAGCTACCCTTGCCGCGCCTGTTGCGCCTCTCGCTGTTCCAGGTGTCGGTGGGCATGGCCACCGTGCTCCTCGTGGGCACGCTCAACCGGGTCATGATCGTCGAGCTCGGCGTCGCCTCGAGCCTGGTGGCGATCATGGTGGCGTTGCCGGTGGTGGTGGCACCGTTCCGAGCACTCGTGGGCTTCCGCTCCGACACCTACCGCTCGCTGTTGGGCTGGCGCCGGATCCCGTTCCTGTGGATGGGCACGATGGCCCAGTTCGGCGGCTTCGCGATCATGCCCTTCGCGCTCCTCGTGCTCACCGGCCAGGGGCACTGGCCGGCCTGGGTGGGGCAGATCGGCGCCGCCCTGGCCTTCCTGCTCGTGGGCCTGGGTCTGCACACGGTGCAGACCGTGGGGCTGGCGCTCGCCACCGACCTCGCCCCACGCGAGAGCCATCCCCAGGTGGTGGCCTTCCTGTGCTGCGCGCTCCTGCTCGGCATGTTCGCTGCCGGTACGGTGATGGGCGCGCTGCTCGCCGACTTCTCGCCGATCCGCTTGATCCAGGTGATCCAGGGGGCGGCGGTCGCGACCGTGCTCCTCAACCTTTTGGCCTTGTGGAAGCAGGAACCGCGCGATCCCGCTCGTACCCGGCCGGATCGGCCGGCGGAGCGGTTCGCGCGGGCCTGGCGGCGGCTCGACGGCGACGGTCGGGCGCGGCGGCGGTTCACCGTGATCGCCCTGGGTACGGCCGGATTCGCCATGCAGGACATCCTGCTCGAGCCCTACGGCGGCGAGATCCTCGATCTGCCGGTGGGAGCCACGACCGCGCTCTCGGCGCTGTTCGCGGCCGGGGGGCTCGGCGGTTTCGTGCTCGCCGCGCACTGTCTCGAGCGCGGTGTCGATCCCTGGCGGCTGGCGGGCTTCGGCGCCCTCACGGGAATCGCCGCCTTCGCCTTCGTGAGCTTCGCCGCCCCCTCGGGCTCGCTCGTCCTGTTCGTGCTCGGCGTCGTGCCGATCGGCGCGGGCGGTGGGATCTTCGCCCATTGCACCCTGACCGCGGCGATGCGGGCCGCCCCACCGGGGGAGGCCGGCTTGGCGCTCGGGGCCTGGGGCGCGGTCCAGGCGACCGCCGCCGGGAGCGCCGTCATGAGCGGAGGGATCCTGCGCGATCTCGTGGGTGGTCTGGCCGAGACGGGTGCGCTCGGCCCGGGGCTCGTCGATCCGGCCGTGGGCTATCTGGCCGTCTACCAGATCGAGATCGTCTTGCTGTTCGCCACGCTCGTCGCGATCGGCCCGTTGGTCGGTCGCTCCGTCGCCGGGGGGCGGCTCCGGCCCGTCCAGCTGCCCGGCTAGCTCGAGGAGGGTCCGATGGAAGTCGGCGCGATCACCGGTTACATCGACATCGCTCAGGTCACGCTCTACGTGTTCTGGATCTTCTTCGCCGGTCTGATCTTCTACCTGCACCGTGAGAACAAGCGCGAGGGCTACCCGCTCGAATCCGAACGTTCGGCCTTCGTCACGGTCCAGGGCTTCCCACCGATCCCCGCTCCCAAGACCTTCCGCCTGCGCGACGGGCGTACGGTCCGGGCCCCACGGCCCGAGACCGACGACCGACCGATCGCGGCCGTGCCGGCCTTCGCCCATCTAGGTGCGCCACTGGTCCCGACCGGCGACCCGCTGGCCGATGCGGTCGGCCCCGCGGCCTACGCGCAACGGGCCGAGGAGCCGGAGCGGACCTGGGAGGGTGAGCCGCTGATCGCCCCGGCCCGGCTCGTGCCCGGGACGAGGGTGGCCGAGGAGGACGTCGATCCGCGCGGCATGCCGGTGATCGCCGCCGACCGGAAGGTCGCAGGCGAGGTGGTCGAGCTCTGGGTCGACCGGTCCGAGCCGCAGATCCGCTACCTCGAGCTCGAGACCGCGGAGGGCGGCCGGCGCGTCCTCATGCCGATCAACTTCGCGCGGATCGACCCGCGCCGCCGCCAGGTCCGCACCCGTGCGCTGACCGCCGCCCAGATCGCCCGTGTGCCGGGGATCGCGAGCGATTCGCAGATCACCAAGCGCGAGGAGGATCGGATCTGCGCCTATTGGGCCGGTGGCTATCTCTACGCCACGCCGGCGCGGCAGGAGCCCCTGCTGTGAGCGGGACCGCCCCACGCCGCCGCCCGCCGGTGGTCCTGGAGCACGGGGTGGAGCCGATCCCCGGCTTGCCCGAGCCCCTGCCGCCGGGCGAGCGGATCCTCTGGCAGGGCTCGCCGAGCTTCGCCGGCCTCGCCCGGCGGGCGTTCCATCTGCGCGCGGTGATCGCCTACTTCGCCCTGCTGGCCGCCTGGAAGCTGGTCGCCGGGCTCTACGACGGCCTCGGCTGGAGGGCGGCCGGCCTCGACGCGGCGGGCATGATCGTCCCGGCCGGCCTGACGGTGGGCGTGCTCGGGCTGCTCGCCCGCGCCTATGCCCGGACCACGATCTTCACGATCACCGACCGGCGGGTCGTGATGCGCTTCGGGGTGGCGCTGCCGATGGCCGTCAACCTGCCCTTCCGGCGGATCGCCGGCGCCGCGGTGGCGTTGCATCGCGACGGTACCGCCGATCTGCCGCTGGCGATCGCCGGCCCCGACCGGCTCGCCTGGCTCCATCTCTGGCCGTTCGTGCGACCGTGGCGGCTCGCTCGGCCGGAGCCGATGTTGCAGGCGGTGCCGAACGGGGCGGTGGTGGCCGGGATCCTGCGCGACGCGCTCGAGCGGGCGGCGGCCCAGCGGGCGGTGGCGCCGGATCCGGGGCCGGATCCGCAGCGGCCGGCCGATCTCGCCGTGGCGGCGTGAACGCGGAGAACGGCGATGCCCGGTGCACCGGCTCGCGACCCCTTCCCCCGCCGCCCCCTGATCGCCGCGGGGTTGCTCGTGGGCTGCTCGCTCGTGCTCGCGACCACGGCGCGGCTGACCGGGATCGGCCGCGTCTCGCTGCCCGAGGCCGGGGTGGTGAGCGTGCGGGAGCTGCGGTTCGTCGATCGACCGGACGGCTCGGTGGCGGTCCTCGAGCCCGCCCGGAGCACCGAACTCGAGGTCCTGCCGCCCGGGACCAACGGCTTTCTGCGCGGGGTGCTACGCGGGCTGGCCCGCGACCGCAAGCTCGCCGGTCTCGACGACGGTCCGCCCTTCCGGCTGATCCGTTGGACCGACGGCCGGCTGTCGCTCGAGGATCCCTCGACCGGCCGGCGGATCGATCTCGGCGCTTTCGGCCGGGAGAACGCGCAGGCCTTCGCCCGACTCCTGACGATCGAAAGGAGCGACCCATGATCGCCGGCTGGCTGTCGAGCCGAAGAGTGCTCGAGGTTCCCTGCTCGCTCGATCTCGAGGAGAGCTTCGAGAGCCTGCACGCCTATGTCGAGCTCGAGGGGGTCGAGATCGAGCCCGGCGACGAGGTGATCGTGCACGATCCGCCGACCACCGTGCCGGCCTACGGCGAGCGACTGGTCTGGCGTGGCCGGGCCACGGTGATCAAGGCGAGCCCGCTCGAGCGTTGGTGGATCCGGCTCAAGAGCCGCTTGGAGCTCACCGAACTCTACGAGGTCGGCTTCCAGACCTGGAGGACGCCATGACCGAGGCGACGGTCGACCGCCCGATCAACGAGACCACCCGCAAGGCCCTGGCCAACACGGTCTTGAGTCCGCGTTTCTACACCACCGACTTCGCGGCTCTGGACCGGCTCGACGTCGGCCCGGTGCGGGCCGAGTGGGACGAGCTCCTGGCCGAGATGCGCCGCGACCCGAACAAGGGGCATTTCGTGCGCGACGCCAGCTGGCAGGAGGAGCGCCGGGACCTGCCGCCCGAGCTCTACAAGGAGTTCATCGATTTCCTGGTGAGCTCGGTGACGGCCGAGTTCTCGGGCTGCGTGCTCTACGCCGAGACCAAGCGGCGCATCCGCAATCCCGACATCCGCGAGCTGTTCACCTTCATGGCCCGGGACGAATCGCGCCACGCCGGGTTCATCAACGACACCCTGCGCGACTTCGGCGTGGCGGTCGACCTCGGCTTCCTGACCAGGGCGAAGAAGTACACCTTCTTCAAGCCGAAGTTCATCTTCTACGCCACTTATCTCTCCGAGAAGATCGGCTATGCCCGCTACATCACCATCTACCGGCTGCTCGAGCAGCGGCCCGACAACCGCTTCCACCCGATCTTCAAATGGTTCAAGAACTGGTGCAACGACGAGTTCCGCCACGGTGAGGCGTTCGCGCTGTTGATGCGTGCCGATCCCTCGCTCACGAGCGGCATCAACAAGCTGTGGATCAAGTTCTTCTTGCTCGCGGTCTACGCCACCATGTACGTGCGCGACCACGCCAGGCCGCGGTTGCACGAGGCTTTCGGGATCGATCCGACCGATTACGATTTCCGGGTGTTCCGGATCACCAACGAGATCTCCAAACAGGTCTTCCCCTTGACCTTGCCGATCGACGATCCGCGCTTCAAGGCCGGGCTCGATCGGCTGGTGGCGCTCAACGAGGCGATCGGCCGGCTGGCCGGTGAATCGGGGCTCGCCGCCCGACTGCGGCGCAAGGCGCTCACGCTCGAGGTGGCGGCGACGCTCGTGCGGCTCTACCTCCTACCCTCCCGACCCAATCCGTTGCCGGCGCGGGTGCGCCTCCAGCCGGCCTGGTAGGGCCGGAGCCGGCCGGTGGCGGAGCCGACGCTCGCGGTGCTGTTCGTCCTGGTCACCTGGTGGGCGAGCACCGGGGCGATCCTCTGGCTCGACCGCTTGCCCCGCTGGACCTTCCCCTGGAGCTTCGCCGCCGTCTCGGTCCTGGCGCTGGCCGCCCTGGCCGGGCTGGTCGCCAGCCGCGACGGCGCCGGCCCGGCGGCCGCCTATCTCGCCTTCACCTGCGGGTTGGTGATCTGGGGGTGGAACGAGACCGCGTTCCTGTTGGGTTACCTCACCGGCCCGCGCCGTGCACCGAGCCCGCTCGGGACCTCGACCGGGCGGCGGTTCCTCCACGCCCTCCAGGCGATCCTCTGGCACGAGCTCGCGCTTTTGGCCTCGGGCGGGCTCGTGCTGCTCGTCACGCTCGACGCGCCGAACCGCACCGGCCTTTGGGTGTTCGTCCTGCTCTGGGCGATGCGCACCAGTGCCAAGCTCAATCTCCATCTGGGTGTGCCGAACCCGGGTGAGGGTCTGCTGCCCGATCATCTGCGTCATCTCGCGAGCTTCTTCTCGAGGCGGCCGATGACGCCGTTGTTCCCGATCTCCGTCACCCTCGCGACCTTGGCTCTGGCCCAGCTCGTCGCCCTGGCGCTGGCCGCCGAGGCCGGGGGGCTCGAAGCCACCATGTGGACGTTGTTGGCGGCGCTCCTGGCGCTCGGGCTGCTCGAGCACTGGCTCATGGTCCTGCCGGTGGCCGAGCGTGCGCTGTGGGGCTGGGCGTTGCGCCGCGAGGACCGCGATCCGCGGTTGGCGCCGAGACCGCTCCTGGCGCCCGCCGAGCCCGTCACCCGAGCCCGAAGGAGGGCAGCATGAACTACCGACGGTTCTTCGAAAGCCAACTCGACGCGCTGCGCAAGGAGGGGCGCTATCGCATCTTCGCCGATCTGGAGCGGCACGCTGGTGACTTCCCGCACGCCACGCTGTGGCGGGACGGCCACCGGCGATTGGTCACCGTGTGGTGCTCGAACGATTATCTGGGCATGGGCCAGCACCCGGCGGTGCTGGAGGCGATGCACGCGGCGCTCGATCACTGCGGCGCCGGTGCCGGCGGTACCCGGAACATCTCCGGCACCAACCATCTGCACGTCTGCCTCGAGCGCGAGCTCGCCGATCTGCACGGCAAGGAGGCGGCGTTGCTCTTCACCTCGGGCTACGTCGCCAACTGGGCCACCTTGTCGACCCTGGCGGCGCGCCTGCCGGGCTGCGTGGTGCTCTCCGATGCCGGCAACCACGCCTCGATGATCGAGGGGATCCGCCACAGCCGGGCGGAGTACCGGATCTTCGCCCACAACGACGTGGCCGATCTGGAGCGCAAGCTGGCCGATCTCGATCCCGATCGGCCCAAGATCGTGGCCTTCGAATCGGTCTACTCGATGGACGGCGACATCGCCCCGATCGCCGCGATCTGCGACGTGGCCGAGCGCTACGGCGCCTTGACCTATCTCGACGAGGTCCACGCCGTGGGGCTCTACGGGCCGCACGGCGCCGGGGTGGCCGAACGCGACGGGGTGATGCACCGGATCGACGTGATCGAGGGCACGCTCGGCAAGGCCTTCGGCGTGATGGGCGGCTACATCGCCGGCTCGGCGGCGCTCGTCGACTTCGTGCGCAGCTTCGCCTCGGGCTTCATCTTCACGACCGCCCTGCCTCCGGCGCTGGCGGCCGGCGCCCTGGCGGCGATCCGCCATCTGCGTACGAGCGAGGTCGAGCGCGCCGTGCAGCGCGAGCGAGTGGCGATGTTGCGGCGCCGGCTCGACGAGGCGGGCATCCCCCACAAGCCCAATCCCAGCCACATCGTGCCGGTGATGGTGGGCGATCCGGTCCGCTGCAAGGCGATCGCCGATCTGCTCCTCGAGCGGCACGCGATCTACGTGCAGCCCATCAACTACCCGACCGTGCCGCGCGGTACCGAGCGGCTCCGGCTCACCCCGAGCCCGTTGCACTCCGAGGCCGAGGTCGAGCGGCTCGTCCAGGCCCTGGTCGAGGTCTGGCGGGCGAGCGAGATCCGCCGCGCGGCCTGAGGCCGGCCGCCGCTCTCAGGCCCCTTCCCGGACCGAGGCGAGGTCGCGCCGCTCGAGCCGGGCGAACAGCTCGATCACCCAGACGAGACCACGCGTCTCGGGCCGGGGCGGCAGCGGGGCGCGCCTCGCCGCCTCGACCAGGAAGGCGGCCTCCGGCAGCGGCGGGGACGGATCGATCGCCCGGCGCTCCGCCGGGGCGAGGAAGGCGGCCAGGAGCAGTCCCAGCCGGCGGGGGGCGGAGACGACGGCCCGGCCGGCCAGCGGATCGAACCCGCGCCGGGCGAGCTCGCGACCGATCTCGGCGTAGAGCAGCCGGGCCGCGCGCAGACCCGGCCGCAAGCCCGAGGGCAGACCGGAAAGCCCGCTCTCGGCGCGCCGATAGAGCCGCTCGGCCTCGGCCAGCAGGCGGGCCACCACCCGACGCAGGGCCGGCGAGCCGACCGGTCGGGCGAGGAACGCCTCGGGATCGAGCCCCTCCGCCGTCAGCCAGGACAGCGGCAGATAGAGTCGGCCACGGCGCGCGTCCTCGGCCACGTCGCGGGCGACGTTGGTGAGCTGCATCGCCACCCCGAGATCGCAGGCCCGGGCGAGCAGGGCGGGCTCGCGCACGCCCACGAGCACGGCGATCATCGCCCCCACGGCGCCGGCCACCCGGGCGGCGTAGGCCCGCAGATCGGGGAGATCGGGATAGCGTCGGCCCTCGAGATCCCAACCGAAGCCCTCGAGCAACGCCTCGGGCAGCGCCCGCGGGAGGGCCAGGCCGAAGGCGAGATCGGCCATCGCCCGGTCCACGGGATGGGGGCCCGGCCGGCCGGCGTAGATCGCGGCCAGCCGCTCGTGCAGCCGGGCGAGGCCGGCCGCGGGATCGGGGTCGCGGTCGACCAGATCGTCGGCCACCCGACAGAAGGCGTAGAGGGCCTGGGCGGGCAGGCGGGCCCGGGCGGGCAACAAGAGCGAGGCGAGGTGGAAGCTGCGCGAGCCGGCGCGCAACAGCGCCCGGCAGGCGGCGAGATCGGCCGGGCTCGCGAAGCCGGTCTCAGGCCAGGGCGGCGGCATCGGGCACGATCCGGTCGAGCACGCGGGCGGAGCAGAGCACGCCCGGGATGCCGGCACCGGGATGGGTCCCGGCGCCCACGAGGTAGAGGCCGTCGACCTCCTCGCTGCGATTGTGCGGCCGGAACCAGGCGCTCTGGGTGAAGATCGGCTCCTGGTCGAAGGCGGCGCCGCGATAGGCGCCGAGCCGGTCGCGGAAGTCGAGCGGCGTGGCGATCCGCGAGGTGACGAGGCTCGCCTCGATGCCGGGCAGGAGGGTGGCCTCGAGGAACCGGGCGATCCGCCGCCGATAGGGCTCGGCCTCGACGGTCCAGTCGATCGCCGCCTTGAGATTGGGGACCGGCGAGAGCACGTAGAACGCGTCCATTCCCGGTGGGGCGAGCGAGGGATCGGTAGCGGTCGGCCGGTGGAGATAGAGGCTGAAGTCCTCGGCCAGCTGCTTGTGGACGAAGATGTCGCGCAACAGCCCCTCGTAGCGCGGGCCCAACAGGATCGTGTGGTGCGGGACTTCGGGATAGCGGCGTCGGGTACCGAAGTACCAGATGAACAGGCCCATCGAGGAGCGCACCCGAGCGAGCCGGCGATCCGTCCACCGCCGCCGCTCGAGCCCGGGTAGGAGTTCGCGATAGGTGGTGGCCGGATCGACGTTGGAGACCACGATGTCGGCGACGAGTGTCTCGCCCGAGGCCAGCCGAACCCCGCGCACTCGGCGATGGGCGTGCAGGATCGCCGCGACCGGTACGCCGCAACGCAGCTCGCCACCCAGCCGCTCGAGCAGCCGGACCAGGCCCTCGACCAGCCGGCCCGTGCCGCCCATCACGAAGTGCACGCCGAAGCGCCGCTCCAAGAAGGCCACGAGCGCGTAGATCGCCCTCACCCGCAAGGGATCGCCGCCGATGAAGAGGGGGTGGAAGCTCGCGGCGATGCGGATCCGCGGATCGCGCAAATAGCGGCCGGCCAGGCCGTGTACGCTGCGCAGCGCGCCCAGGCGGATCAGATCCGGAACGATGCGCAACATCGCCCCGAACCGGTCGAAGGGACGATCGGCCAGCTCCTCGAAGCCTTTCTCGAAGATCGCCCGGCTGTGCGCCAGGAAGCGCTCGAAGCCCGCGACGTCCTGCGGGGCGAGCCGGGCGATCGCCTCGGCCATGCGGGCCGGATCGCCGCTGCAATCGAGCGTGCTGCCGTCGGCGAAGCGCAGCCGGTAGAACGGATCGAGCGGTCGAAGGTCGATCTCGTCGGCGAACCGCGCGCCGGCCCGGGCCCACAGCTCCTCGAGCAGGAACGGGGCGGTGACGATGGTGGGGCCGGCGTCGAAGGTGAACCCGTCCTGGCGGAAGACGTAGGCCCGCCCGCCCGGCGCGTCGAGCCGCTCGCACACCGTCACGCGATAGCCGCGACTGGCGAGCCGGACGGCGGCCGCGAGTCCGCCGATGCCGGCCCCGATGACCACCGCGTGCGGCCGCCGCGTCACGGCCCGAGGATCCCTTGCGCGCGGGCCCGTTCCAGGAGCGGTCGGGCGATCGCCTCGGGCCGTTCCTCGTGGGCCAGATGGCCGAGGCCGGGCAGATAGTGGAGCTCGGCCCGGCGCACGAGCGCCGCGACCCGGCGGGCCACCGCCGGCGGGACCATCCGATCCCGGCGCCCCACCAGGAGGAGCAGCGGCCACGCGAAGCGCGGCAGATCGCGGGCGAGGACCGCGAGATCCGCTCCGGCCAGAAGCGAGAGGGTGCCGGCGACGTGGCCCGGGCGGGCGAACAGACGGGCGTAGAGGGCCCGAGCTCGCGGGTCGAGCAGCGAGCCGGTCTCGTCCAGGATCACCTCGAGGAGGCGCGGATCGAGGGCCACCTGGGCAGCGAGCAGGCGGGGCAGGAGCGGGCCGGCGGCGGCGAGCCCGGCCAGGGGCGGGAAGAGCAGGCCGGGCAGGCCTTCGAAGGGCAGGAGTGCGCCGTTGATCGCGACCAGGAGCCGGCCGGTGGTCCGCCCGTCGAGCAGGCCACGGGCGAGGATCGCAGCCCCCATCGAATGGCCGACCAGGACCGCCGGCTCGAGCCCGAGGGCCGCGAGCAACGCGGCGAGCGCCGCGGCCAGGCCGGGAAGGGTCGTGCGCTCGGCCGGCAGCGGCTCGCTGAACCCGTGCCCCGGCAGGTCCGGGACGATCACCGTGAACCGGTCCGCGAGCAACGGCGCCGCGCCGCGGAAGGAGTGGCTCGCCGCACCGGCGCCGTGGAGCAGGAGGCAAGCCGGCTTCCGTCCCTCGCCGAACAGCTGGACGTGCCAGCGGATCCCGGCGGCGGCGACGAACCGGCTGTGCGGGCGATGCGGCCAGTCGCGGCCGTCGCGCTCCCAAGAGGGCCGCTCGAGCGGCGCGGCCGGTCCGGGGCTCGGCAGCCACCCGAGCGGATCGATCGCCGTCCCGAGCACCGGCTCAGCTCCCCCGGACCGCGCGCGCCGCCGCGGCCAGGCGGTGCGCATCGGCGCGCGGCAAGGCCAGGTAATGGGCACCCATGACCTCGGCCAGGGCCCGGGCGCGCGGCTCGGGACGCGGGCTCGTGTCGATCACGAGCACGTCGAGACCGGCCCGTTTCCAGAGCCGGGCGACGAGCAGGGCGTCCGCCTCGGCGCGCTCGCGACCCGGCGTGCCGTCGCGGGCGAGGTTGGCGCGCCCGTCGGTGAGGAGCACGGTGATCGGCAGCTCGGCCCGCCGGCGCAGCGCGAGGGCGAGCGAAAGCCCGCTCTCGAGCGCCGTGGCGAGCGGCGTGCCCCCGCCCCCCGGCAGGGCGGCGAGCTCCCGGCGGGCCCGCGTGAGCGAGCGGGTCGGCGGCAACAGGAGCTCGGCACGGGTCCCGCGGAAGGCCAGCAGCGCCACCCGGTCGCGCCGCACGTAGCACCGGCCGAGCAGCAACTGGACCGCTCCCTTGGCCTCGGCCAGCCGGTGCAGCGCGGTCGAGCCCGAAGCGTCGACCAGGAAGGAGCCAATCGTACGCACCGGCCGGATGCGGCGCTGGACGTGCAGATCCTCGGGGCGGATCAGGATCGCCCGCTCGGGTCCGGCCGGCGCGCCGCGTCGGCGCAGCCTCTGCCAGGGCACCGCGGCGCGCAGCGTGGCGAGGATGGCCGGCCGGGCGCCGTCGCGCGGTCGCCCC
>FWPV01000361.1_pt1 | contig 147795 bp, 132 predicted proteins | sample 2228371 | NCBI WGS metagenome assembly FWPV01 (sample SAMEA103939776, study PRJEB20133) | metagenome
TAATAGTATCCGTTGATTCTGTATATGCTATAAGATTGAGTAAAACACAAAAATGAAAAGCCATAAACATATTGAAGTCTCTCCCTATAGATTATAATCATTCGATTCTAATTTATAAATTTTAGCTAATTGTTACATGTTATATTTTATACAATTTTTATCTCACACTCATGAACTTCCTTTTGTTCTGTTACCATAAAACATCGGAAATTTGTTTCGGCAACAGAATAAATACAATAGTACAGCGAAGGATCATTTGCCAGACGAATATCTTCTGCAGACATACGTGCGGGTGTATCGGGGTGAGAATGATATGTGCCAATGAGACGAAGCCCGAGTGAGCGAGCCTTTCGCAAAGCTTCGAACTGTTCTTTTGGCTCGAACATAAAATGTTCACGCGATTGGTCAATATTTTTCATCGGAATAATTGTATGTACAACAGATCCTTCTCCCACTAGATAGCCACATGCTTCGAGCGGATAATCTTTTTTTGAATGTTCAATAATATTTTCCAGAACCACAGATGGTATTCTGATCATGCCCTACCCTTTTGAATAACGACCAAATAAATATCGTTTTGTATATGCTTAATTTCCTGTACAATGTGACCTTGTTCTTTAACTGTAGCTGGTACATTGTTTAATGGTTCACCTTCTTTTAACAAAACTTCAAGGATATCACCCCTCTGAAGTTTTTCAAGTTCAAGTTTCGTTTTGACAAAAGTCATTGGGCAATGCTCTTTTGTGATATCAAGTTGTACTCGTTTCATAGGAACAACACCTGACCTCCTTCAGCTATTTTTAAAAAGGTTGAAACACCAACAATATCTTTAACAATGTCAATAAAATCGTCCTTTTTCAATCCCAAAATAACCATCGACATTTCACAAGCATAGAAATTTGCTTTCAACGCAGCAGTTGCTTCAACAAGTTGCTCAAGTGTAGCTACGTTTCTTTTTTTCATAAGATACGTCATAATTTTAGGACTTACTCCGAAAAAATTAAGACGACTGAGTGGAAGATTTTTGAACCCACCCATAAGAAATCCAAAGGTTCGAGCCAATATTCCTTTTCCGAGAAATGCACGATGCTTTTTCTTTTTCACAACATTTAATCCCCAGAATGTAAAAAAAAGATTTACTTCGTAATTTGCTGCTGCAGCACCCGATGCAAGTGTAAATGCAGCAATTGCCTTATCAAAATCGCCGCTGAAGAGTATTATTGACAATTTTTTCCTTTCCATAGTTCCTCCGTATTGCTATCCACGAAAATTGATTTCACAGACAGGTTGTTCTATTTCGATAAGTTCTTTTATAACTGGTGCATCACCACAAAGAGGACATTTTGTATTTTTCTTTAATCGTATCTCACGAAGCGAAGTATGGAGAGCATTATATACAAGCAAACGATCTGTTAACAGAGTTCCTATACCAAGAATATATTTTAATGCTTCTGCAGCTTGTAGTGTACCAATCACGCCAGCTACAGCACCCAGTATACCTGCTTCACTACAGGTTGGAACAACACCTGCAGGTGGCGGAGAAGGGAATATACAACGGTAACACATCGAACCTTGTATATGAGTGAAGGTTTGACCATCAAATCGCAGAATACCAGCATGCGAAAATGGTTTTCCGAGTAAAACACAGGCATCATTGACCAGATACTTTGTCGGGAAATTATCTGAACCATCAATAATAAAATCGTAGTTACGAAATATTTCTGTAGCATTGGAAACTGTAAGACGTTCACAATAGGTATTCACTGTTACATCGGGATTGAGTTCTTCTATCATCTTTTTTGCCGATTCAACTTTAGGGATATCAATATCTGTAGTTGTATGAAGTATTTGCCGCTGGAGATTGCTGTAATCGACACGATCAGCGTCGATGACACCGAGAGTACCAACCCCTGCCGCCGCAAGATAGAGCAACGCCGGAGAGCCAAGTCCACCGGCACCAACAACAAGTACTTTACTTCTGAGAAGTTTTTCCTGACCAACACCACCAACTTCTCTGAGGATAATTTGACGACTGTAACGCAGTATCTGTGTTTCAGTAAAATTCATTTGTTCCCTCTCATAATGATTGTAATGCTTTTTCAAAATCTTCGACAATATCCGAAAGATCCTCTATACCAACTGATACTCTAATAAGCTGCGGATTCACACCAGCCATTGATTTTTCTGTGTCGGAACAACGACAGTAAATTGTTGAATCAGGATGAATTATTAATGTACGCACTTCTCCGATGTTAGCAACGTTTTTTGCGAGTGACAAATTTTTTATCACTTTAAAACAATCGTCTTTTGATCCAAGCTCGAATGTCAACAAACCACTTGCTTTACCGTTGAATTGTTTAATTACAAAAGGATACGAAGGATGATCCTTTAATCCCGCATAATTTATTTTCTTCACTTTCGGGTGTGTGCTAAGATATAACGCAAGTCCAACCGCATTACTGCAATGACGTTCCATCCGTAGACCAAGTGTTTCGAGTCCAAGGAGGTGGAAAAATGCATTCATCGGAGATGCAGCAACACCGATGTTTTGATATACTTTTGATCTGGCAACAGAGAGAAATGCAAATGGACCATATTTTTCATACGCTTCCTTGATCTTTCCAGATTTATTAGTACTCCAGTTAAATTTACCGGTATCGACCAGAACACCTCCAACAGCTGTCGCATTCCCTGTAATATACTTCGTAGCGGAGTGCACAATAATATCAGCACCGAATTCTTTTGCTTTCCAAAGATATGGTGTCGATACCGTATTGTCTATAACAATAGGAATATTGAATGATGTCATAATGTTAGAGAGCGATAATACATCAGCAACTTCGAGTTTCGGATTACTGATTGATTCAATGAAAAGACAAGCAGTACGTTCCGATACCGAAGTTTTCACCTCCTCAACATTTTTTACATCGACATAACGTACAGTGATTCCGCATTGCCGAAGCACTTCGTTGAATAGCAGATAAGTACCACCGAACAAAGATTTGGATGCAAGAACTTCACCATTATTTTCTGCAAGGGTCAGAATAACAGTTGTAATCGCCGCCATTCCGGAAGAAGTTGCAATTGCACCAAGACCTTCCTCAAGCGCTGTCATCCGTTGTTCAAAAGCTGTTACCGTTGGATTGGCAATCCGACTATAGACATATCCTGGACGGCAACCTGCAAAAACCTCCTGAAATTCTTCCGGTGACTCGTAATGATATGATACGTTCTGGTTTATCGATGGTACAGTGCTACAACCAGTTCGAACTGTATCAGTACCTGTATGTATGGCGCGGGTTTCAAATTTCATAACCTGCCACCACCCATAAAAAACAGAAATTCTACAACATCAGAATCTTTTAATATTTTTGTCTCATACTCCGATTGCTCGAGAATTTGTCCGTTCAGTTCAACAGAAACCATCTGAGGAATAGTAACATTCATCAGCTTTAGCAACTGAAGTACAGTAAGATCATTTTGTTCGAATTCTTTCTGTTGTCCGTTTACCTGTATTTTCATTGTTATTCCTTTCTGATATCATTGTTATCTCACCAATAATAAAAACATGTAGAACAATGTATATGTTCCATACTGTTTTACTTTTTTACTAGCACGGACCATGATTTCTCTCCACGTTTTGTTTGTAATATTATTTCGTAACCATCATTTTTCAGTGAAAGTGGTACGTTTTTGATCGGTTGTCCATCATCCAGGTAAATCTCAAGAACTTGTCCTTTTGACATCGTTTCGAGTTTAAGTTTTGCTCTTACATAATTCAACGGACATTGTACACCAGATAAATCCAGTACTTCGTTCGTATGTACATCAGAACTCATATCCATCTCCTTCTTCTCGTATGCATTGTTGTACTTTAAGATCGGGTTGCAATCTTAAAAATGCAGAATCGCAATCAGATACAAATTTCCGTGTCAAAGAAATGAATTCAGAGACTTCTGCACTTGCAGGTTTATCCTTCCAGAAAAAATACTTCTCTTTCAGATCCGACCAATCATGACAGAGCCACTGTTTTGGCAGTATTTTTTCTTCAAATGTATCAAGTATTTCATGTTCAGTATTTAATTCAATTCCTTCGAGGAATATGAACATTTTAGCACACTTCACTATAGCCTCCAGCAATTTGGCTTTTACCTTTTCATGGTTGGCCAATTTGAACTCATCTTCGGCTTCATAAATATTTCTGATTGCATCGAATAAATTTACAGCCATTACATCAAGCAGGCTTCCAGCACATTCGCCTCTCGATTCTGCTTCCATTACAAAATCTTCTTCATTACCGGCTTCGCGATAGAATTCCGGTTTATCAATACCATCGTTTGCGTAGCTGGCAAGAATTTTTCGGAATGGTTCATATCCCAATCGATCAACAAATTCGAAAAATTGCTCGCCTTCTTTTCGTTCTTTCAGCCAGAGATTCTTTAAATCTTCTATAAAACGATGAGCATTCAATGCTGGTATTTTACCTATAACCTGACCAATTCTTTCCCGTTGTTTAAATACATTGCCACCCAGAAGCACAACATAATGTGGGGCGAGTTTTCCGTTTACTTTCAGCGATGCACCAAAGAGTCCGATGTCTCCGATGTGGTGTTGACCACAGGAATTTGGGCATCCAGAGATATGCAACCGTAATCCTCCTAAATCAGAGACATGAGAACCAATATAATCAGCTAATCTATATGGATGTGTTACAGCCAACCGGCATGAGAATGCTCCCGGACATGATACAATATCCCGTGTTGATGCTGTTCCCTTTTCAATCAAAGAGTGTTCAACAACATATTTGTAAACATCGTATATAAACTGTTCTTCAATCCATGGAATAAGAATATTTTGAGTCGGAGTAATAATTCCGTAACCTGCACCATAAAGGTCGGAGAGCTCGGCAATATTCAATAGTTGTTCAGGTGTCAGGTTGCCAAGTGGTGGTTTTATTAAAAGTGCTTTGTATTGGAGTTGCTTCTGAGTTATCAGATCACCAGAAAAGCGATTCCATAATTCTGTTGTTATATTTTCGGCAGATTTATATTGCGGTTCTTTTAATCGCTTGTAGTTTACCGGCCCATCTGCTCGCCCATTTCGCGTTGGTGCAGGTTTAGGAAACGACAACACATATTCTTCCAATACAGTTTTGATAGTCCGTACTTTTTTCAATTGTTCGAATTCTTCAAACACAATTTGTTTGAACTTTTCATATCCAATTCGTGCAATAAAAAATTTAATACGAGCTTTGTTTCTATGTTTCCGTTCTTCTGTACCTTCACGGTGAAACACACGCAACACCGCTTCTATTAAGATGTACAGCTCGTGAGGTTCTATAAACTCAATCAGTAATTTCGAAGGAATTGGTACTGACCCTAAACCTCCTCCAACATATACTTTAAATCCTTTGTGTTGTCCATTTTGAGCAACAATTCCAATATCGTGAATTCTTGAATACGCTATATCCTCTTCGCTTTCTGAAAAGGATATTTTGAATTTTCTTGGAAGTGTAGAAGAAAGAGGATGACGAAGAAAATAACGTGTACAGAACAGTGTATAAGGAAGTACATCAAATGCTTCTTGCTGGTTTATTCCCGAAAGATACGAGGCAGTAATATTACGCACACTGTTACCACATGCTTCCTTTGTTGTTATACCAACTTCGGCAAGTCCTCTCAACAACGATGGAATATTTTGCAGTGTAACATAGTGGAGCTGTATGTCCTGACGAGTAGTCAAGTGTGCATGACCGGAACCAGCATACAACCTAGTCAGTTCCGCAATCTTACGCAACTGATCGCTGAGAATAAAACCACCTGGTATCTTAATCCGTTGCATATGCATCCCCTCGCCATGGTGACGTACACCATAGGTACCGAATGATAAGCGATAACTTTTAAATCGTTCAGGATGAAGAGTACCATTAAGCAATTGCTCAATAACCTTTTCATATTCACGCAGTTCCTGCTCCACATCAGCCCCATTGTTAATATCAATCTGTTGCCAAATTTTTATTTGTTCCATACATATCTCCTTATTTTTACTGTAACTCATAGAATTCCTTTTCAGCTTCAATATTTTCGCACCTAAAGTGAGGTAAAAGCACAGAATATTTTACCACATCACCGAAAACAAGAACTGCTGGACTTTCAGCAGAATGTACAAGCGAATCAAGATGTTGTAATTCACCCAACAGAATGCGCTGATTTTCTCGGCAAGCATTTGTAATAACAGCAACTGGTAGCTTAGGATCAATACCCTCTCTTAATGCAGCATTACGAATGTCACTTGCACGGGTCAGACCCATCAATACAATAACAGTATGATTTTTTTTCCGAAGTAACGGAATCCACGAAAAATCAAATGTACTATCTTTGCAATGCCCTGTAACAACAGAAAAAGATGATGAGACATCTCGCAACGTCGGAGGTATTCCTGCACTCAACGGGGCAGCAGTTACAGAAGAAATACCTGGTATAATTTCGACAGTAATATTGTGTTGTAATAGAAACAATGCTTCTTCGCTACCTCTTCCGTATATAAAAGGGTCGCCATTTTTCAATCTTCCAACAATTTGTCCCTCCGATGCTAAACGTAGAAGCAACTCATTAATTTCATGTTGTTCGTAGGAATGCTTTCCTTTGCTTTTCCCAACATATATCTTCTTTACAGTTGATGGTATAAGCTCAAGAATATCTTCGCTAACAAGATGATCGTAGAGTACAACATCAACTTCTTCCTTGAGGATTTTCATTGCTTTGATTGTTAGCAAGTCTGCATTACCGATACCGCATCCAATGATATATACTTTTCCGAATAATCTCCGTGCCTGTTGTTTTGTCTCTTCAACATTAATTATACCTTTTTCTCGTTCATTACGTTTTTGTTCTGCAAGGTTTGCAAGAGTGCGTGGCAGATACTTCCTGATTCGTTCGCGTACTTCCTGTGCAAGTGTCGGACTAGCTCCGTCTGTTGAAATAGCAATTTTCAGATTATTATAATGCAATAATGCCGAGAAGTAGAAATCGCATTCTTCCGGTACATCGACGGTATTTACCAACAGATAGCGCTCTTTTTTCACTTCCCGAAGAAGTCTGTTAACTTCAGGATTTCCCGTTGCATCAATAATGATATGATAGCCTTCCGCATCAGTTTTTTCGAAACGTTTTAACACATGTGGTATACAAAGTTGATGTAGTTCGTCACATATGCTTTCTGTAATAACAGAAAAGTCAATATTATTGCTAAGAAGTACTTGTATTTTCTGCAGTGCAACCTTTCCTCCACCTATTACCAGAATTTTCGGATTACGAAGAAGTATTGGTAACGATTGTATTGAATATGTATGCATAATAACAAACTCTCCTACACATGCGATTTTATTCCCCAGTGCGGGAAATATTTTATAATTAGTTGTTGTAGTTCACGTTCAAATTCTTCAAAGTGTGTTATTTTTTCCTCTTTCGATTGTTCAAGTGCCTCAATAATAATTCCTCCGCCGGCAATATCGTATTCATCAACAATAACAAAACGGCTTGTATCTTTGACTTCACCAATTATGTCAAAGGCAAGTGTTTTTTTTGCGTTTATAACAACCTGAGCAATTTCGTGCCGTTGTATTTCTTTTCGATTGGTATGAACTTCGAGTGTTGATGCATCGAGTACAGTTTCTATCGATTCAATTTTTATTTCTGTTTTTGCAGTACCGATTTTTAATTTATACGTGTTATGAATACTAAGAGGACGTTTGCCCATCCACACAATATTCGCTTTCAGTCTGTCAGAAATATGTGGTAAAGGTTCGTTTGTTTTACATATTAATTCTGATGGTTTGACGTACACTTGTGTAGCAAGAGTAAAACCAATTGCTTGGCCAGCAACTGCACGAAAAAGGTTATCTTTACCAAAAACTTCTATTGTTTTAACACGTGTTTTTTTACCTGATGGCAGAAATACAATTTCATCACCAACCTGAATTGATCCTGCATTAATTGTACCTGCAACAATACGTCGGTCATCACCGTTTTCTGTAAATTTGTAACAACCCTGAACATACATGCGGAAGTTTTTTTCCTCCTCTCCTTTCTGTGGTACGAAAGAATCGATAAGCTCAAGTATCGTGGGTCCTGTGTACCATTTGATACGCTGACTTTTGTGAGCCACATTCACTCCATCACGCGCAACAATCGGGACATAGGCACTGGGATTAATTCCAATGCTTTCAAGAAATTTCTGATATTCCGTTTTTAAGCTCATATATTTTTTCTGATCATAGTCAACAAGATCCATTTTATTGATTGCAACAACAATCTGATGGATCCCAAGTAAAGACAACATGTAAGCATGACGTTTTGTATTCTCAGCAATTCCTTCGTGAGCATCTATTAGAAGAATAGCAGCTTCAGCACGCGATGCTCCACTGATCATGTTTTTCAGAAATTCGACATGCCCCGGGGCATCAATGATAATATATTCACGTTTTGCTGTTCTGAAGAAAACTCTTGCAGTATCAATTGTAATTCCTTGTTCCTGTTCATCCTGTAGTGCATCAAGTAAATATGCATATTCAAATGGCTTTCCTTTTATTTCACACTGTTTTTGTATCTGTTCAAGTTTCCCTTTTGGCAAAGAGTTTGTATCAGCCAGTAAACGACCAATAAGAGTACTTTTTCCATGATCTACATGTCCGACAATTACAAAATTCAATCGATCTTTCATACTTGTCCTCATTATAATTTGTAATATTGTGATACACTGAAATAGCGTTCACCGGTATCCGGCAAAACTGTTACAACCGTTTTATCACTTCTTAACGATTCTGCAAGTTTTACTGCAGCCCACATTGCAGCACCTGCAGAAATACCAACAAACAATCCTTCTTCGTGCGCAAGCCTTTGCGACATAGCATAAGCTTCATTATCACTTACCTTTATGATATCATCGATTATATTTTTGTTAAGTACTGGCGGTATAAAGCCTGCTCCAATACCCTGAATTTTATGTGGTCCCGGTTTTTCACCAGATAATACAGCTGATGATTTTGGTTCCACAGCTATTACTCGTACCGAAGGCAAATGTTGTTTCAGCACCTCACCTACTCCTGTAAGTGTACCACCAGTACCAACACCTGCAACAAAAACATCTATCTTTCCATCTAAAGCTGTCAGAATTTCCATTGCAGTACGTTCTCTGTGAGCTTTTGGATTTGCGGGGTTTTCGAACTGCCGTAACATAATACTGTTTTTTATTTCAGTATGAAGTTCTTCTGCCTTTTTTATTGCACCTATCATTCCTTCAGTAGCAGGTGAAAGCACTACTTCAGCGCAAAAAGACTGCAATATATATATCCTTTCAAGACTCATTGATTCCGGCATAACGAGAATGCAACGATATTGTTTAACGGCGCAAACCATTGCAATGCCAATGCCCGTATTACCTGAAGTTGGTTCGATAACTGTAGACCCTTTTTTCAGTAGTCCTTGACGTTCGGCATCTTCAATCATTGATAATGCAATACGATCTTTCACACTACCACCGGGATTGAAATATTCAAGTTTAGCATATATTGCTGCTGATTCAGCTTTTATAATTTGGTTTACCCTTACAAGCGGTGTATTTCCAATAAGCTCGAGAATACTGTTTGCTATTCTGTTAATCATTGTATTCATCCTGACATAAGTGTGTGTAATACATAACTTACCGCAACAGCAACGAACGGTACTACAACCCACACAAGAAAAATTCTTTTTACAGTTGCATTTTTCACTGTTGCTTTCATACCATCTTTGCGTGCACAAACGGCAAGTACAGCAAAAGTTGTAAACTGAACGTAAGGAGTTGGTATTCCGGCAAATGATGCAAGAATGACAAACGTTGATGTTACAAGCGAAACAACGGCTGCAGTAAAATCACCCAACGGTACAATATTTTTTGAAATAGTGTTTATGACATCTTTGCCAAGCAACAATCCGCCTGCCCCAAAAAACGGTGCAACAAGCAAAAGAAGCTCCATACTCTGCTGCGAAACGCCAGATACCATAAGAGGAGCAACAACATTTGCAACATTATTAGTACCTATCGCAAACGCCGAATAGCAGTCGGTGTAAAGCACAAACCTTCTAATTTTCCCTCTATTTTGTTCTATTGTTTCATACCACCTGAGATTTGTATCGTTTGGAGGGTATACCTTTTTCATAAAAAAGTAAGTCGTACCAAATGCTGCCAATGAAAGCAGCAGTGCAATACTGATTATCTCTATCAATTTTCCTGTATTGACACCACCCCAAAAAAGACCTGAGCCTGCAAATGAAGCAACAATCACCAGGCTTGTGGATTGTGGAACTTTTAATATATTCGCTACAAACATCGTTAAGGCAGCAGAACTAAGTATAAGAATACCACTTCCTTTTTCAGCAAGATCAGTAACAAGTTTATCTGTAAGTGTTTCCACTACACGCGGACCTACAGTAACGGCTCCAAGCGTTACAAATATTGCATACAAGAATACAGCTTTATACCTTTCGATCACCCCACTTCCGTAGGATGGTGCAAACGATACTGAAAAACCACTTGCACCCATATTAATTGCAAGGAACAATCCGATTGTTACTGCTACTGAAATACCTGTTATATTTTCAACAGACATATTCATATGTTTATTTTACATATATCCTTGACGCCTTAATTCTTCGAGTGTACCACCCCCTTCTTTATCCTGCTCCCGACCGGAACGTTCTGCAACGTTGGCAAAAACACCGGAACGCAATTCTTCAATAATTTCTTTTACTGTTTTTGCTGTTGACTGAACAGGAGAAGTGCAGGGATAACAACCCAAGGACCGGTAACGTTGTCCTTTACCATTATCTAGATACAAAGACACGACCGGAATATTTTCCCTATCGATGTATTCCCATATATTAAGTTCAGTCCAGTCAAGAAGTGGATGAATACGAACATGAGTATTTGGTGCAAATTCCGTTTTAAACTGATTCCAGAATTCTGGTGGTTGATCTCCTATATCCCAATCACTGTTCTTATCCCGAGGTGAAAAATAACGTTCCTTAGAACGACTCCCCTCTTCATCTGCTCTTACTCCGACAATAACACCGTGATAAGCTTCTTTGTTTTCATCTATTTCAAACTCACCAGTTGAATGGTTATAACGATAACGAAACTGACCTGAAAGAGCATTTTTCAATGCTTCAGTTTTAAGCAACCGGCAGCATGTTAATCGGTCAACAGCTCCTGCAGGAAATGTCATCTTTTGTTTCAGCGCTTCAACATTTTGCCCGACAAGAAGCGTTAATTTCAGCTCTTTAACAAGCTTATTCCGATATTCAATCATTTCCAGAATTTTAAAAGAAGTATCGATATGTATTAAAGGAAATGGGACGTGGCCAAAGAATGCTTTCCGAACGAGGTGTAATAATACAGTACTATCTTTACCAATAGACCACAACATCGCAAGTCGTTTAAACTCACGATATGCTTCACGTAAAATGTAAATGCTTTGCGCTTCGAGTTTTTCAAGATAATCCATTTCTCCTCCTTTTTTAACGAATTACATGTAAGCCACATTCTTTCGTTTCCGGATGTTCCCACCACCACCGCCCTGCGCGAACATCCTCACCTTCTTGAACAGCTCGTGTGCATGGTTCACATCCGATACTTCTGTAGCCTTTATCGTATAAGCTGTTGTAGGGCACATTATTGTTACGAATATACTCCCAGACTTCAGACTCTGTCCAATTCCATAATGGATTACATTTATACAAATGGTATGCTTCATCATACTCAAACACAGATATTTCAGAACGTGTTACAGATTGTTCTCTTCTTAAACCTGTAATCCACACCTTTACTCCCTTCAATGCACGCTGGAGTGGCTCTACCTTTCTGACAAAACAGCAACGTTTTCTATCTTCTACACTCCTGTAAAATAGATTAATCCCTCGCTCTGCAACCATTTTTTCCACACTATTATAATCGGGAAAAAAAATTTCGATGTTCAGCCCGTAATACTCTCTTGTCGACTCTAATGTTCTGTATGTTTCTTCGGGTAGTCTGCCCGTATCTAACGTAAAAATTTTAACTTGTGGACCGTATCGGGCAAGCATATGTGTTATGACCTGATCCTCAACACTAAAGCTCGTTGAAAAACCTACATCGCCGCTAAACTTTTGACACAATAACGACAAAATTATTTCTGGATCAGATTTTTCGAATGTAAATTTCAGCGATTCAAAAAGTTCTCTTTCCATAGTTACTCCATTATACATAACTACGAAACTCTTCCATATTACGAAGAGTATGAATTCAAAAAATATTTGATATAAAAACAGGAGTGCTGTTTTAACAACAACACATACAGATGGGATTACAACAGAAGGGGAATGAGGATTTTACAAAAAGAAGCTTACCAGAAAATGAAATTTTCTTTCTTTTAAATTTTGTAATCAATGTTTTCATATACTCCTCGTTTTTAGTTCAATAGTTGAAACAGAGGAGCAATGTAAATAGTTCCCACTTATAATTATTTTTTTACAAGTAAAACAACTACTTCAATATGATGTGTATGAGGGAACATATCGATTGGTTGTAATACTTTAAGGAGGTAACCACTTGAAACAAGCAGTTTTACATCCCTTGCCTGTGTTGCCGGATTACAACTAACATAAACAATAGTACGTGGAGATAATTTAATAAGAGAATCCACAACCTTCGGATGCATTCCGCTTCGTGGTGGATCGACAATGACAGCATCGGGTAAAGCATTATGAAGAGATGATTGAGAATGCTGAAGTACATCTTTCAGATCGCCTAAGATAAAAGAGCTGTTTGTTACGTTGTTCAGTGCTGCATTATTGCGGGCATCGTTTACCGCACTTTCAACTGCCTCAATTCCTATTACAGAACGCGCATACTCCGAAATGTAAATGCCTATTGTGCCTGTACCACAATAGAAATCGTAGATCACATCATTTTTTGAAAAGTTTCCAAGTTCAAGAACTGTGTTATATAAACGTTCTGTTTGAAGTGTATTTGTCTGAAAGAACGAATTTGCAGAAATTGTAAAGCGATACTTCCCGAGTTGTTCCTCTATAGAACCTGCCCCGTGGTAAATATTGACAACATCGCCAAAAGCAATCTGTGCCTTTTTGGAATTTATTGTATTAACAATCGTGGTAATATCCGGAACGTTGCTTAGTAAGTATTCACAATACTGTTTCATTACTTCCGGTTGATGTTCAAACGTTACAAGATTTACAAGAATCTGACCTGTATAGTATGCCTGACGAATTACCAGAAATCGTAAGTACCCTGCATTTCTTTCTGAATCGTATACAGAAAGTTTATGTTCGCGCGCAAACTGACGTGTAAGATTAAGAATTCTATTCGATACTTCTGACTGAAGAAAACACTCTTCAATATCAAGCACTTTATCATATCGCTGCGGTACATGAAGACCAAGATACACAGATGAATCAGATGAACGTGCACCTTTCCATTTCCATTGATTTTTACCGAAAGAATATTCCATCTTGTTGCGATAAAAATATTGTTGTGCTGATCCGACTATTGGTTGTATCGGAACAGAATCAATAGCAGCAATTCTTTCGAAAACATCTCGTACGTGTTGTTCTTTAAATTGTAATTGCATCTCGTAGGAAACATGCTGCCATTTACATCCACCACATACTCCCGCATAGCTGCACCGTGGTACTACTCTCATTGGTGAAGGATTTAGTATTTCTGTTATTTTTGCCTCTGCATAATTCTTTTTAACTTTCTGAATAGTTACCCTGAGTGTATCCTGTGGTACTCCCCCTTCAACAAAAATGACAAAATTATTATATCTGGCAACCGATTTTCCTTCCAAACCGGTGCTTTCGATTGTTACTATCAATTCATCATTCCGTTGAAGAATACTTTTTTCGATCATTGTCATTGTGTTAAAAAAAATGCCTCCGGCTAACCAACTCCGGAGGCGTTATATTCATTTTATTAAAAACGACTTACACTGAACGTACTGCATTAAGCAAGGTAGCAACCTTTTCCGGTGTTTCAGCTTCGGCATAGAAACGTATAAGTGGTTCTGTACCGGATGCACGAACAAGCACCCAGCCATTGTCGATAAATAACTTAATACCATCCGTTGTATCGACATGCAGAATCGGATAACCGGCAATTTCTTTGAGCCCTTTTTTATAAACGGCAAGAATTCTTTGTTTTTCTTTTTCAGTTAAATGTGCATCGTAGCGATCGTAGTGTACCCACCCATACTGATTCATCAGTTCTTCAACTAATTCACTGAGCTTCTTTTTACGGGTCGCCATTATTTCGCAAAGAAGCAAACCAATGTAAATACCGTCTCGTTCTGGCAAATGACCTTTAACACCTAATCCACCGCTCTCTTCTCCTGCAATAAGGATATCTCGTTCAGTCATCAACCGGCAAAGATATTTAAAACCTACCGGTGTTTCATGAAGTGTGAGGCCATAATGTTCACACATTTTATTAATCAGCTGACTGACAGAGAGTGATTTTGCAACCTCGCCGGTCATTTGTTTCTGCTCAACAAAGTATTTCAGTAACAATGCAAATATCCGATGAGAATTGACAAAGTTACCTTTTTCATCAAATGCTCCGACACGATCTGCATCTCCGTCTGTTGCAATACCGATGTCGCAATTGTTTTTTATAACAGCTTCCTGTAAACCTTTAAGATGTTGTGGTAATGGTTCCGGATGTGCGCCACCAAACGAAGGATTATAATCATTTCGTAATGCAACAGTAACGGGTACCAATTGTTCCATCACTCCCATTCCTGCACCATGCATTGCATCGTAGGCAATTCGTATTCCAGACGAGGCAATGAGCTTTGTATCAATTTTTGCACGGATATCATCAACATATTCGGCTGTAAAATTCCGGTAGGATATTAGTCCCTTTTCTTTTAATTGTGTTATAGTTTTTTTCAGTTCAATTTTTGTCCGTAAAACCTTTTTCAATTCCCGCTCGACTTTTTCAATTGCTTCGGGATGCGCCGGTCCACCAAACTCACCTTTGATTTTAAAACCATTATATTTTGCAGGATTGTGACTTGCGGTAATAATAATACCAGCTGCAGCATTTAATTTTTTTGTGAGTAGTGAAACCATTGGTGTGGAAGAAATAGCATCCGATACAATTGTATGAATACCTTTGTTTGCCAGTACTTCGGCTACTTTATCTGCAAATTCTTTAGAGAGGAAGCGTGCATCATACCCAACAACAATACCATTTTTAATTTTTTTGTGCCGCTTGTAAAAATTTGCGGTTGCAAGGGCAACTTTTGAAAGATTTTCGAATGTAAAATCTGCGGCAATAACTCCCCGCCATCCATCAGTTCCAAACTTTATGACTGCACTCATAAACCCTCCTATGTAACTGTAACAAAGGCTGGAATGCGGTCAACATTCCAGCCTTGATTATCTGATTAAGCAAATTTAGCATTAACTGCTGCTTTTCCGGCATACTGACCGTTGCTACCAAGTTCTTCTTCGATACGAAGCAACTGATTGTATTTTGCAATCCGGTCTGTACGGCTTGTAGATCCTGTTTTTATCATTCCACAGTTTGTAGCAACTGCGATGTCTGCAATTGTCGAATCTTCTGTTTCACCGGAACGATGACTCATTACTGCTGTATATTTCGAACGCTTTGCTAGTTCAACAGCATCGAGTGTTTCGGTCAATGTACCTATCTGATTAACTTTAACAAGAATCGAGTTTGCAACTCCCATTGCGATACCTTTGGAGAGGTATTCAACGTTTGTTACAAAAACATCATCTCCGACAAGCTGAATTTTGCTACCTAATGCATCAGTCAGCATTTTCCAGCCTTCCCAGTCGTTTTCGGCCATGCCATCTTCGAGCGATACAATCGGATACTGACGTACCCAATCTTCCCAGTATTTTACCATCTGCTCTGATGTCTTTTCTGATTTATCAGACTTCCAAAACACATATTTCTTTTTCTCAGCATCGTACATTTCGCTTGCAGCCGGATCGAGAGCGATATAAACCTGTTCACCGGGTTTGTAACCAGCTTTTGTAATTGCTTCCAGTATCACTTCAATTGCTTCGACATTCGATTTAAGGCTTGGAGCAAATCCACCTTCATCACCAACTGCTGTGCTGTAACCTTTGTCGTGTAGTACTTTTTTTAATGCATGGAATACTTCTGCACCCATTCGCAATGCTTCGGCAAACGAAGGAGCAGCCAGAGGCATAATCATAAACTCCTGAGGGTCAACATTGTTATCGGCATGTTTGCCGCCATTGATAATGTTCATCATTGGTGCAGGAAGAATTTTTGCGTTTGTACCACCGATGTAACGATAGAGCGGTAAATTAAGTGAACCAGCGGCAGCACGTGCAACTGCAAGAGATACACCAAGAATTGCGTTTGCTCCCAGTTTACTTTTGTTTGGTGTACCATCTAATTCAATCATTAGCTTATCGATACCAACCTGATCTGTAGCATCAAAACCAATGATTTCTTCTGCAATAATATTATTGACATTCTCTACAGCTTTGAGTACACCTTTTCCACCGTAACGTGCTTTATCGCCATCGCGCAGTTCTACAGCTTCGTTTTCACCTGTCGATGCACCGCTTGGAATAGCAGCACGTCCGATTGTACCGTCTTCTAGTTCAACATCTACTTCGATTGTTGGATTACCACGGGAATCTAATATTTCCCGAGCCCATACATCTGTTATAATTTGTGTCATAGCCCTGTTCTCCATAAAATGAGTATTCAATTGTGAATTATAACCTATCAAATTAAGCCAAAAATTGCAGTAAATGCAACGTTTTGCCCAACAGAAATTGTTACTGAATAATTGTCAATTTTTTTCTGATTTGAAGGAATGTAATTTTAACAATTCCCTTTATTTTTTTTAAAACCTGCCGATAAAGAATGTAGGTGGGATATGGAAATTTCAGGTATACATACATCGAAGGTGCAGAATATTGAAACGCATGAAATCAATACAGTAGCACACGTCAAAGGCAACAAAGATACAGCCGTAATTTCACCATTGAGTGCTTTACTAGCTCGATCGGGCTTGGCTTTTTCGAACATCCAATACCAGAACAATTTTCTTGAGAATGTCAGCTTTTCATTTCAGTATTCTGATTCATCGAATTTGCTAATTTCTATGAATGGTCTGTACCGTAAGGAACGTTTCCTTTCATTAAATATTGTTGTTGAAACTCTTCAATACGACGGTTCCAATTTCATTAAAGAACAATTCTCTGTTTCTATCGATGCAACACTTATTCACCAGCGTTCAACAACACCTTTTACAAAAAAAGAATCCATCGTTGAATTCGTACAAAAACTCATTAACAGAATTCAAGAGCTGGCGATGGATGGCAAAACACTAATAGGGACACTGGAGTTTGAAAAAGAGGATCTCATAGAACTATCATCCATTGAAGAAGGAAAACTTCTGAAACTTCTTTATGAATTCGTAGAATCGGTCAATTATCTTGTACGAATGAAAGAGGCACAGAACGAAAATTCGGAACATTCTTTGGCAATTCTTCGACCTCAAAGAGAAATAATAAGTGGCATTATTACAGAAGAAGAGAATACTTCGTCGCTCTCTATTAGAATGGAACAGAAAACTTTCACTGCTGGAGTTAATACATCCTCTTCAACAGAGGGAGAAGAAGAAACTACTTCCCATCTTCCCTGAGTGAAACACTCAGGGAAGACAGAGAATTGCTTTCCCTCTTATACCCACCGTGCTGGGAAGAGGGAAAGCGTGAAATATTAATCCATTATTTTTCTTAAAAATGCCGGTCGTTCTGTATCGCTTTTATCAATTTTTTCTTTTTGTTCATTAAATGTTTGTGGTGGCACTTGCAGTGGTAGTTCAACACCACGACGTTTGAACGTTGGTATTTCATAACGCGACAATTCGGTCGGACCCGTAGGAACATGTTCAATTAAACGATTGATCGATTTTGCCGGTCGCTGTACTGCCGTTGCACGTTTATTGAAGCCGGTAGCAATAACAGTAACCATAATCTCTTCTGTCATCCGTTCGTCAATGACTGTACCAAGTATAACGTTTGCTTCGTCGCCAGCAGCTTCGTGAATAATCTTTGTCGCTTCGTCCACTTCCATAAGGCTCATATTCAAACCACCGGTGATATTGATCAGTATACCTTGTGCACCGGCAATAGAAACACCTTCGAGCAATGGACTTGAAATAGCTTTGTGTGCTGCCTCTGTTGCTCTGTCTTCTCCACTGGCAACACCAGTACCCATCAATGCATCACCCATTTCTTTCATTATTGTACGAACATCTGCAAAGTCGACATTGATGTAACCGGGTACAGTTATGACTTCTGATATACCGCGGGTAGCATTGTACAACACATTGTTAGCAAGTTCGAAAGCCTCGATAATTGGTGTACGTCGATCGATAAGATCGAGAAGTTTTTGATTTGGAATAACAATGAGTGTATCAACATTTTTCTTGAGTTCTTCAATGCCCTGTTCTGCCTGCATCATTCGTTTTTTGCCCTCGCTAAGGAACGGCTTTGTAACAATACCTACAACGAGCGCTCCGATACTTTTTGCGATACTTGCAACCAATGGTGCACCGCCGGTACCTGTACCACCACCCATTCCTGCTGTGATAAAAACCATATCGCAACCCGCGAGAGCCTGAGCAATCTCTTCCCGATCTTCTTCAACTGCCCGCAATCCGATGCTGGGATCGGCTCCGGCACCAAGTCCACGTGTGAGTGTTTTGCCAATCTGGATTTTTGTTGTTGCTTTGTTGCGCTCCAACGCCTGTAAATCTGTGTTGATAGCAACAAAATCAACACCGACGAGTCCCTTATTAATCATACTATTGACAGCGTTACCTCCGCCGCCACCAACGCCGACAACGCGGATTTTCGCTCCTCGGCTTTCTGGTAAATCTAATTCAATAGGCACGGTGGGTCTCCTTTATTTAGTTATTAGTTAATAGTTTATTTGAAATAGTATACACTTGTTATAATTCATTAAACCAATCTTTCATTCTTTGCAAAATTGTTTTTCCTTTACCATTATTAATAACAGATTTCACTGCCGTACGATCGCGATACTTCAATTCATGAAGTACAAGTCCAACACCTGTAGCAAAAATCGGATTTTCGATTTCGCGTACCAACCCCGAACTAAATCCCGTTGGAGTACCTATTTTTACAGGCATTCCCAGTATTTCTTTCGCAAGATCTGCAGTGCCTTTAATAAGCGAACCGCCACCTGTCAATACAATCCCTGCTGAAAGATGTCTTGAATATCCTGAACGCTTGATTTCAATTGCAGCGAACTCAAGTATTTCTTCCATTCGCGGTTGTATTACCTGACATAGAATTTTCTTATCGATTTCACATGGCGGTCTACCACCAATACCCGGCAGAAGTATTGGTTGGTTATCAACAATTGCCGGTTCGTAAGCGTAACCATATTCTATTTTTATCCGTTCTGCCTGTTCAGTCAGTATTCCGAATCCTTTTCTTATGTCATCGGTAACTTTTTTACCGGCAATACCAATTACCGCTGTATGACGTATTGTGCGTTCTTCAAACACGGCCAGATCTGTTGTACCACCGCCGATATCGAGCAATGCAACTCCGACTTCTTTCTCCTCATCCTCAAGCACTGCATAACTCGAAGCCAGAGGCTCCAGCACCATATCGTTAACATGCAGCCCGGCACGTTGAACACATTTGTAAATATTCTGTGCCGCTGTTACTAGTCCGGTAATGATGTGTACAACAGCTTCCATTCTCACCCCTGACATACCAACCGGATCATAAATCCCATCCTGACCATCAACAATAAATTGTTGAGGAATAACGTGAATAATTTTTCTGTCAGGGGGCAAAGCAACTTTTTTTGTATCTTCAATTAATCTATCTACATCTTCTCGCGTAATCTCATTATCAGGTCGACTGATACTTACAACACCTCTGCTTTGAAAACTTTGAATATGATCGCCTGCGATTCCGACTGTGACAGAATTAATTTTTACGCCCGACTGTTGCTCGGCATCCTGTACTGCTGTTTGAATAGCTCGTACAGTCTTTTCAATGTTTGTTACCACACCACGGGTTAAACCCTCCGAAGGACTCCGGCCAATACCAAGAATTCGCAGTTTCCCTGGATAATTTTCGTCAGGACATGCCACGATGGCGCATACTTTTGTTGTTCCTATGTCTAAACCTACAACAATATTATGTTCCATAGTTAAATCCTTTTTGTTCTACCTCTTTTAAGATTGTTTCGAACTATTTTGCCATCGTACGAATACTTTGTTTGTAAACCGCATATCGACATATTTCAAAGCCGAAGTACCTTTTGCTCGAATGTATTGTTCCCAAAACGCTTCTATTATTACAAACTTTTCTTCGATCTCTCCAGAACCAATCAGTACCGGCACACAGTCTTCTGCAGTAATGAGTTGAATATCTCCGTTGCGTTCTATTCTTACTTCCGATATACCATGATACAATGGTCTGTTCAGCGTTTTCATTAACTTCAAAAGTGTAAGCGCTTCCTGGATAGGTTGCGATGTAAGCACCATTCCTAAACGTATTTTTTCTGTTGTTACTGTACCACTAAGTACCGGTAAATCAATAAGCTTCCTCGTTACAGATTTCGGAAGTATTACTCCGTCTTCATCAACGTAGTACAGCAACGAGCTATTGAGTAGAGCAATTGGTTTGCGTTCTTCTACTGTTACGGTAATAGTATTTGGTAAATTTCTTCGTGCACTTGCTGTTTTGATATAGTAATGACTGCAAACATTCTGCTCTATTTTACCGAGATCAACATTAAAGAGCAGCGCCCCTTTTTGTATACCTATAAGCTGAAGAATTTCGTTGTTACTAACAAACATATTACCTTCTACAGCAAAGTTTGTTACCCGTAAGCTCGACTTCCATACATGAGCTATCGATAATGTTATTACAATTAGTGCAATAATAGTCCAAAGCAAAATCAAAACTTTTTTATTCTCGATCATGCTGCCTCTGTTCTACGTTGCGAAAATCCAACCAGTTTTACTTCAAGTTCAAGTTGAACGCCAAAGTGTTGATAGACTGTACGCTGTACAAGTTCAACCAATTGAAGAATCTGACTAGCTGATGCGTTTCCGAGATTTACAATAAAGTTCGCATGCTTCTCAGAAACCTGTGCATCACCGATGCGCTTTCCTTTTAATCCAGCCTGCTCTATAAGTTTTGCAGCAAAAGTATTTGGTGGATTTTTAAACATACTACCAAGATTTGGTAATTCGAGTGGCTGAGTTTTATTTCTTCTTAACACATACTCACGTCGTCTTTGTATAAGTTCTTCTTTCTTGCCTTTTGGTAATAAAAAAGTTGCTGATAGCACAACATTCGCATTGAGCGCCGAATGACGATAGGAAAAACCAGCATCCAGTTTCGGAATACGTATTATTTCTCCTTTTCTGAGTACTTCTATCTCAGCTACATAATCCGAAATCTCACCTCCGTGAGCACCGGCATTCATCACAATTGCACCACCGATTGTGCCTGGAATACCAGCCAACATTTCTACACCTGCAAATTCATTCTGGATACAAAAATCAACAAAATGAGTAAGCCGTACACCTGCCTCTGCATACACTTTACCATTCTTCATCTTCAGATTTTTCAAAGCTTTTTCAACGTTTAATACCGCACCACGAATTCCTTCATCGCTCACTAATACATTGCTCCCTCTGCCAAGAATAAAGTATGGTGTATGATTTTCGTCGAGGTAACAAATAATTGCAAGCAGATCTTCCCGATCAGCAGGTTCAAAGTAAAAATCAGCCGGTCCTCCTACCTTCATCCATGTATATGAGGACATCGGTTCATCAACCTTCAATACACCGCGATAAAATTTTTGTATATCTGCAATCGATATCATAACCTTATTGTTGAGTTGATTGAAGTTGTTTTAGAAATTGTTCCCCATATTTCCAGATATCTCCGGCACCCATTGTTACAACCAAATCGCCTTCCTTTACAATAGAGCGTAATACCTGCGGTACATCCTCTTTTTTTTGCACGTAGTGAGCTTCTTTATGACCAAAGCGTTTTGCAGCCTCGACGATCAATTGGCCGGTAACACCCTGTATTGGCTCTTCACGTGCCGGATACACATCCGTAACAATCAATACATCAGCAAGTAAGAATGCTTTTGCAAATTCCTCATAGAAATCGCGCGTACGGCTATAGAGATGTGGTTGAAAAACACAAACAACTTTTCGACGCCATCCACTCTTTGCACCAGACAGTGTTGCTTTACATTCTGTCGGATGGTGTGCATAATCATCATAGACAACAATATTGTTTATTTCACCTTTCTTTTCCCACCGCCGGTATACACCAGTAAATTTTTCTATAGCTGATTTTATTTTATCAAATGGAATATCAAGTTCCAGACCTACAGCCATAGCTCCAAGCGCGTTTTGGACATTGTGTGTACCTGGTACTTGCAAGGTGACACTACCCAATTCCATCCCATTACGTATGACAACAAAGGATGAATTATTATTTTTGAATCTTACATCGACAGCCTGTAAATCTGCCTGAGGTGTTAAGCCATAGGTAATAACTTTCTTTTTGCTCAGTTGCGGCATAATATCTAGAAGCGCCGGTTCATCTAAACACAATACAATAAAACCATAGAATGGTACCTTTGAAGCAAACTGAACAAAAGCATTTTTAATATCATCGAGATCACGGTAGCAATCGAGATGATCTGCTTCCAGGGTTGTCAGCACAGCTATCGTTGGAGTAATAGAAAGGAACGAGCGGTCGTACTCATCAGCTTCAACAACAATAAATTCTCCTCGCCCAAGCCGTGCATTGGTACCTCCCAGTCCACTGAGTTTACCCCCAACAACAACTGTGGGATCGAGGCCACCTTCCATAAGAATTAATCCGATCATCGAAGTGGTAGTAGTTTTACCGTGAGTACCGGCAATTCCAATTCCGTATTTCAGTCGCATTACTTCTGCAAGCATTTCGGCACGACGTACTACAGGTATTTTTCTTCGTACTGCTTCTATAATTTCCGGATTATCTGATGATACAGCAGAAGAATACACCACTGTATCAACATCTGCTGCTACATTTTCGGGTCTGTGTCCTTCGTAAACGACTGCACCGAGTTGCTGCAACCGCTCTGTTACTTCCGACAGAGCACGGTCACTTCCACTGACTTTAAAACCCTGATCGAGCAAAATTTCTGCAATTCCGCTCATCCCAATTCCACCAATTCCTACAAAATGCAATTTTTTTATTGATCGAAACATAAATCATCCTCATTTATACTTTTGCACGCCGGTTCCATTTTCCAAAACGTATTCGCTTCTTTTCTGGCACTTTTTTAGCAATTTGTTCCATTGCAGCAACGAGTTCCCGTTCATGTTCGTACCGCCCGACACGAATACGGAATGTGAACGGACGATTTCGAAACTTTATTGCAATAACCTGAAATCTACCAGCAGTTTGTACAAAACGTTCTTTTCCTATGTGTATCCATTCAATGTCGCTAATTGGTAAAATCTGTTTGCGATTTCTGGTTTCAACTATGATTTCGTTTTCTGTAACAATCAAACGTCTGTTTCGCCAGACATTCAATAGGAGTACAACTAAAGAAACAATGACGAAAAAGATTATGATATACAAAATCGGATCCATAAAAACAAGATTGAATCTGTCCTCTACAAAACTTCCTTTTATACCAGCATACACGATAAGTGTAGCAAGATAGATTACTGCTTGCTGGTAGTAAAAATCCAGTTTATATTTGAATATTTTTGATTCCATTGCTATTAGTGTACCCTTTTAAGTATTTCCACAATTTTTTTTACTGCATCTGGTTGACCAAATGTTTTACATTTATTTTCGATGCTGCTTCTTAAATCATCATTTTCCAACAACTCTATCAGCACTGAGTACAACATTTCCTGAAGATGTTGTTCTTCTATCATTTTAGCTGCTCCAGCTTTCTCCAGCATCGAAGCATTGAAATATTGATGATCTTCTGCCGATTGACGAAACGGAATTAATACAGCTGCTTTGCCTAAGTTAGTAATTTCGGCAATTGTAACAGCACCTGCACGACATACAACCACAGTAGCCACCGCATATGCTTCATTCATATCATCAATAAATGGCGCAATGTATACTCCGTTCTGTGTCAGATGTTGTAGTTCTCCGTAATGTTTTTGTCCTGTTTGCCAGATAAGTTGAATGTTCTTTTTAAGAAGTTCTGGCAACAACATTTTAATTGCCTCATTAATAATAGCTGAACCCTGACTTCCTCCGAACACTAGCACTGTCTTTTTCCGAGGATCAAGGTTAAACTTTTGTATGACTTCTGTACGTGATATTTGTTTATACTGTGATAAAGTCGGTGTACCAACAACAAGACAATCTTTTCTTCTTAAATACTTCCTGCTTTGTTCGTACGCCAACAATAGTTGTGTTACTTTTTTTTCCAACAATCTTGTTGTTAAGCCGGGATAACTGTTCGATTCATGAATAACTGTCGGAATTTTCATTAACGATGCAACAAACAACACAGGACCACAAACAAAACCACCTGTACCTGCAACCACAGAAGGTTTAAACTTTTTCAGAATTAACATCGACTGAAATAATGAAACAATTAGTTTCAATGGCACCAACAGATTACTTAAATAGAACCCACGACGGAATCCAGAAATCCAGATTGTTGTAAATGGAATTGAATACTTTGGAACGATCCACGATTCCATCCGATTGCTAGTACCAACAAAAAGTATTTCACTACCTTGTTGTTTCATTTCTTCCGCAATAGCAATTGCAGGGAAAATATGTCCACCGGTTCCACCGGCTGCCAATAACACTTTCACAGTATCTCCTAATACACTGCACCAACACCACTTGGTTTTTCTTCTGTTTCATTGCCGTTATATTTTGTTCGTAACCGTGGATGTAAATCTGTGTATGCTGAAATATTCAGTAATACACCAACTGCAAAAGACATCATCATCAATGCTGAACCTCCGTAACTGATAAATGGCATTGGCAACCCTGTTGTCGGAAACAAACCGACTGCAACCGAAGCATTGACGAAAGCGTAGATTGCAATTGTATTTGTGATGGCATACGCCAAATGAATACCAAATTCATCCTTGGCATGTTTTGCAATCCGATATCCACGTATTAAAATAAAAGCAAACGCAAACAATACCATCAAAGCACCAACAAAGCCATATTCTTCACCAATAATTGAGTAAACAAAATCATTATATGCTTCTGGCAAATATAAGTCACGCTGCCTGCTTTCTCCGATACCTACACCGAACAGACCTCCGTTTCCAAAAGCCAGTATTCCCTGCTTCAATTGATAGTTATCGTGTCCATGGCTACTACCATAGAGAAATAATTCAATACGATGCAAACGATATGGCTCAATAATCAGATATCCGATAATTAAAGGTACTGCAGCAAGAGAAATTGTAATAAGATGCTTTACCCTTACACCACCAATAAAGAGAGTTATAAATGAAAGAAGAAGAATAATAAAAGCAGTACTGAAATTGGGTTGCAGCATAATGAGTGCAACAACAAAAACAATCCATATAAACATTGGAAAGAATCCACGATGCCAATCACGTACCAACTCTTTTTTAGATGCAATAAGTGAAGCAAGGTGAAAGAGTAAAGCAAATTTGGCAAGCTCCGAAGGTTGAAAACCTAAGCCACCAAACCGAATCCAGCGTACTGCTCCCTTCGACTCACCTCCAAGCACGAGTGTTAGAATCAGTAGAATACAACTTACAATTAACACTGGTTTTGTATATCGTTGATAAACAGTATATGGCACACGCAGCCCAATGTAAAGAGCAACAAAACTAAGGAATACTTTAATAAGATGAAGATTGAAATAATAATTCTGATTTTTGAACCGTACATATGCCCACTCTGCCGATGCACTATACACAACTGCAACACCTAACACCATTAAGCCGAGAACAACAATTAAAACCCAAATGTCGATATGATTACGTTCCATACTCTATAACTCATTAACTATTTGTTTGAATACCTGACCACGATGTTCATAATTCTCAAACCAATCGAACGAAGCACATGCAGGAGAGAGTAATACTATTTCTCCAGGAACAGCAAGAAACTTAGCTACGGACACAGCTTCTTCCATTGATGTGGCTGATTTCACAACAGTAATTCCAGTAAATGCCTTCTCTACTTTATCGGCAGATTCACCAATTGCTACAATAGCTTTTACTTTTTTTTGCACTAACTCTGTCAACCGACTGTAATCGTTTCCTTTATCACGTCCACCAATGATAAGCACAATTGGTTCATCGAATGCCAGAAGCGCATACCACACTGAATCAACATTCGTAGCTTTTGAATCGTTGTAGTATCGTACTCCATTATGAACTCTCACAAATTCCAACCGATGTTCAACACCTTGAAAAGACCGAAGTGTTTCATAGATAGTGTTAATCTCAATGCCCATCACCATTGTAGCTGCAACTGCTGCCATTGCGTTATAAACATTGTGAATACCCTTTATCCCCAACTCTTTCACTTCAATTACATCTTGCCTTGTGCCATTGAACGAAGCTCTGATAATTCCGTTATCGAGATAAACTCCCTCAGCTAATTCACTTTTTGTACTAAAACCAATTGTACGACAATGCGCTGCCGGAACAATGCGTTGAGTCCATTCATCATCAGTATTATAGATAAAAGCATCATCCTGCTTTTGATTTTCAAATACTCGTGCCTTCGATGCGGAATACTTTTCCATTGAATGCTCATAGCGATCCATATGATCCGGTGCAATATTCAAAATAACAGAAACTTTGGGTCTGAACGTTTTGATATGATCAAGCTGGAAACTGCTGACTTCAAGCACAACAATGGTTTCATCATCAGCATCATCAACAACGGAAGAAAATGCTGTTCCAATGTTACCAGCCACTATACATTTCTTCTTTGCATCACTTATAATCTTTCCTGTTAATGTTGTTGTCGTTGTTTTACCATTGCTTCCTGTAATTGCTATTATCGGTGCCGGACAGAACCAACTTGCCACTTCCAATTCACTCACAACAGGAATCGAACGCTTCTGAGCCTCTGCTACAACCGGAGCATCTGATGGTACACCCGGACTAATAACCATCAACGAACAATCAAATACTTTTTTGCTATGTCCACCTGTCTCCAGCGGAATACCCGCTTCCTGAAGCAATGCATATTCTTTTGCAACTTTTTCCATTGGTGCTTTATCACTTACAAAAACGTGCGCGCCTTTTCTTTTTAACAAAGTTGCTACAGCCACACCACTTCGTGCTGCACCAATAACTGAAATATGTTTTCCCTCAATCTCAAACATACATATTACCGAACCTTAAAGGTTGCAAGACTTAAAATCATCAGAATAATTGCAACAATATAGAACCGCATAACAATTTTTGGTTCTGCCCATCCCATCAATTCAAAGTGATGGTGAAGTGGTGCCATGCGAAAAACTCTTTTCCCCTCACCGTATTTTTTCTTTGTATACTTAAAGTACGTTCGTTGTATAATGACCGACAATGTTTCCATCAAAAACACGCCACCCAGGATGGGAAGAAGAAGTTCTTTCTTTACCAGTACACAAAGGCTACCGATTATTCCACCAAGTGCAAGCGACCCAGTGTCGCCCATAAAAATTTGTGCAGGATATGAGTTAAACCACAAAAAGCCGAGAGATGCTCCGACAATAGCAGCACAATAAATTGCTAGTTCTCCGCTTCCACGTAAATATGGTATCGTTAAATATTGACTCCAAATTGCATGCCCTGATACATATGTAATAATAGCGAGCGTTAAACTAACTATTCCAACTATACCAATAGCTAAACCATCAAGCCCATCTGTTAAATTCACTGCATTCGATGTAGCAGTAATAACAAAAACAACCATTGGTATGTATAACAGACCAAAATCGAATTCGAGATACTTAATAAATGGTACAGTAGTACTCGACTTCAAACGCCAAAGATCCGGATCAAGCCAATGAGGGAAACAGTAAATAACACTCCCAACTACCAAGCCGACAATTACTTGTCCTACAATTTTGTATCGGCCAATCAGACCTTTCGGCTTTTTTTTGATAACTTTCAAATAGTCATCAAAAAAGCCAACCAAACCGAGAGCAATAGTAACAAACAGAATAAGAAGAATATAGGTATTATTTAAATCTGTCCACAACAAAGCTGGTATAAGAATAGAAGCTAGCACAATAAAGCCACCCATTGTTGGTGTACCCGCTTTTGTAAGGTGTGTTTTCGGAGCTTCGATTTTAGCAGCTTCGCCGATTTGTTTCGAACGCATCAACGCTATTATTTTAGGACCCAACCAAAATGCGATAATCAGAGCAGTAACTGCTGCAATTCCGGCACGAAAGGTAATATAGCGAAACACTCCGAACCCTGGAATATCATATAATCGGTGTAACTCGGTAAAAAGATAGTATAACATATTACGCATCCACTATATGTGAAAAATGTTGTTGTATTTGTTGAATGACTTCTTCCATCTTCATACCACGAGATCCTTTGACAAGTAGAGCATCACCGGCATTTAGTATCTTCAGCAAAGATTCGATCAACTTTGCTTTTGTGGTAAAATGCTTTTTTAGCGTTGTGTTTGCAGTTAAATGAATTGATGCCGAAAGTTGACCGTATGTAAACACGGCATCGATTTTCAGATTCCTCAATGCAGTTCCAACTGCTTTGTGCTGTTCTTCTGCTACCTCACCCAATTCGAGCATATCGGCAAGCACTGCAATTCGTCTACCTTCTGTTTCCATCGCACTCAGCGTCTTAAGTGCTGCAATCATCGAATCAACATTTGCATTGTAAGTGTCGTTCAAAATTGTAATGCCATGAACATGAAGTATCTCCATTCTCTTCGATGTTGGCCTGAACATTCTGAGTGCCTGCTGAATATTCTCTTTACGTATCCCGAATTTTAACCCAACAGCAACAGCTGATAATGCATTCCATGCATTATGTTCTCCGGCGATATTGAGTTCGACAATAAAATCTTTTCGTCGCTGTTGATGTACAGTAAACGTAGTACAAGCATTCCGAAGTATTGTCAATTTTTTACCTTGAACATGAAGTTGCCTACCACGAAAACCGTACTTCACAACATCTCCATATCCACGAACCATCTTGCAAATCCATGGATCATCGGCATTGACAAATATTTTCCCTCGATGCTGATAAAGGTACTCAACCAGCTCCCCTTCTGCTTTCGCAACTCCTTTAAGGGAACCAAAAAATTCGAGATGCTCATGACCTATATTCGTTAATAAACCATGAGTCGGCTCTGCTATCTCGCAAAGTTCACGAAGTTCACCAAAGTGATTTGTACCTGCTTCCAGAACAACAATGTCGTGTTCTGTTTTTAACTCAAACAAAGTTTTTGGAACTCCGATGTGATTGTTGAAATTTTGTTCTGTTGCAAGAACATTGTATTGCGTGTGCAAAACTGCAGTTATCATATCTTTTGTCGTAGTCTTTCCGTTTGAACCAGCAATCATAAGAACCGGAATTTCAAATTTCTGACGATAAAGTCGGGCTAGTTCACCAAATGCACGAAGTGTATTTGGCACAACAATTCGTGGTACCGGAATACTAACAAACATTGGTTGGTTCTGCTCAACCCAGCTACGTTCTACCATTATAGCGCAGGCTCCATTTGTTATAGCCGTCGAAATAAAATCATGACCGTTATATTTTTCTCCACGAAGCGCAACAAATAATTCTCCCTTGCGAAGTGTACGGCTATCAGTCGATATGCCAGATATAATGTTTTTACCGTTACCCGAAAAACCGGCAAGTTCAACATCTTTTATATTTTTGAAGTCGGCTATTGTCAATTTCATAATACTTGTTCAACTACTTCTCTATCGCTGAAATGTATTCGTTCGTTTCCGATTATCTGATATTCTTCGTGACCTTTACCTGCAATCAACACAATATCACCACTGCTTGCTGTTGATAGAGCATGAATAATTGCCTGTTTTCTATCGGAAATCTTTACAACCGAATTATTGCCCGAAATTCCTTTCACAATATCTTCTATAATAGCTTCCGGTTGTTCGGTTCTTGGATTATCTGATGTTACCACAACAACATCACTCAATTGACTTGCTACTATCCCCATCAATGGTCTTTTTGTTTTATCTCTGTCACCACCTGCACCAAAGACAGTAATTATTTTACCTCGCTTTTGTTTTGGCATTACTTCATTTATAGCACGAAGACATTTTTCGAGCGCATCTGGAGTATGTGCATAATCGATAATTGCAGTCCAGCCCTTTGACGATTGATATCGTTCAAATCGCCCTTTTACATTTTTCACTTTTGCAATTGCTTTCTGAAGAGTATCTGGCGATATACCGAGTGCAAGTCCGGCAGCAACAGCACTCAACACATTATACGCATTAAAGCCACCAAGCAAGTGTGTAAATACTGTAAAACATTCTTTGTTATGCTTTATCTCTATTTCCGTTCCTTCAAGATTCATTTGAAGTATCTTACCTGCAACATCGGCAGGAGACTTAAAGCCATAACGTACAACTATTGCAGTTGTATCACTTATAATTAAAGTACCATACGTATCGTCAACATTTGTTACGGCTACAGAACTTGGCTGAAGAGCATCGAATAGTTTTTTCTTAGCAAGAAAATAATTATCCATCGTCTTATGATAATCGAGATGATCCTGCGTCAGATTTGTAAAAATGCCAGCTGCAAAAGGAATTCCATCTACACGTTCCTGATCGAGTGAATGAGAAGAAACTTCCATCGACACAGCAGCACAACCTTCATGCTCCATCGCCGCAAACAGCTGATGCAGTTCGAGAGATTCAGGAGTTGTATGTGATGCAGGAATTACTTTTTGACCGATGTGATACTCAATTGTACCTATTAATCCGCAGCGCTTTCCACCTTCCTCCAATATCGTTTTCATCAAAACGGAAGTTGACGTTTTACCGTTAGTACCTGTAATGCCTACAATTGTTAATCGTGTCGCTGAATGGTTATAAAAATTTGCAGACATTCTGGCTAAAGCTTTACGGGAGTTCGGAACTACAATTTTTACAACACCCGTGTGCATACATAGTGCATCGGGTAAAACAGCTTCATCTTCCAATACTATAGCTTTCGCACCATTGGCAATTGCATCATGCACAAACATGTGACCATCGCTTGTTGTACCTTTCAAAGCAACAAAACAACTGTTAACTCCCACTTTTCTTGAATCGTATTCAAGCGATGAGATGGTAATATCCTGGGTTACTACCATCTGTCCATAGACGGTTTGAAACAATTTTGTTACTTGAACACCTTCTAAAAGTTTCGCTAACTTCATTGTACTTCCGCAACTGTTCGTGCATTTGTTTGTTGTTCGAACTGACAGTACAATACGACCGTTGACCCCAACCGAACAACCTCCCCGGCTTTTGGACTTTGTGAAATAACTTTACCACTTCCATGAACTTTGACTTCAAAATCCTCTATTAGCAATCTGTTAATTGCTCGTCTCATACTCTTACCAGAAACATCGGGTACTCGGATTTGACCTTTAGGAGTATCGGAAGATTGCTCGAGGACAAGCGAAACGGATTCACCCTTTTGTACTTTCTTACCAGGCTCAGGCACTTGCCATATTACGAAACTGCCTTTGCCCACTTCATTGCCAACGAGATTATAGCTGGCTAATAATCTTTTCGCCACCGGAACTGTCAGCATTCGTACATCGGGTACTGTACGAAGATGAACATCATCCTGTGTCTGAGTGATGAGAGTTGGTGAAAATTTATACGATGTACTAACAACACGTTCAGTAATTGCTCTGAATACCGGACCACTGGTTAATCCACCATAGTAACCTGATGCCTTTGGATTGTCGAGCATAACAAGACATACAACCTGAGGATCTTCTGCCGGAAAGTATCCAACAAACGATGCTGTGTAATTGTTTTCCACATACTTCCCATCTACCCACTTACGGGCAGTTCCAGTTTTCCCTGCTACACGAGTACTTTTCATCATTACAGGTTTTGCTGTACCCCGTACTACAACTCCTTCAAATGCCTGGCGTAATAGAGCAACTGTTTGCGGAGATAGAACCTTTCGCACAATAGTAGGTTGTTGTCGGTGAACAAATTTACCGTCATGAGAACGTACACCTGCTACAACGTATGGCTTCATCAACAAGCCATTATTTGCTACCACACTATATGCACACAAAATCTGAAGAGGTGTTACACCAACCTCATAACCATATGAAAGAGACTGCAATGAAACTGCTGACCATTCTTCAGGTCTTTTCAATATTCCACGAACCTCACCAGGTAAATCAATACCTGTCAGCATTCCAAAACCGAAGTCACGTGCCATACGATAGAAACGCTCACCGCCGATCTGTTTTGCAACTTTAGCACATACGATATTACTCGATACTTCAATGGCTTCCTGAAACGTTAACCATTCATATGGATGTGAATCTGTAATTGTTCTTACTTCTTTCCCGTTTACAAGAACTTTCATTTTTCCGCGTTCGGCATAAAAACGATCAGAGGGAGATGCTATCTTGTGTTCGTATACAGCGGCAGCTGTAACAAGTTTAAAAACTGAACCAGGTTCAAAAATATCTGTTATTGCCCTATTTCTTATATTCGTTTCTGTAACACTACTAAGGTTGTTTGGATTAAATCGAGGATAAACAGAAAGTGCTAATATTTCACCTGATTTTGGATTCATCATTATTACCAAACCGCCATCCGCCTTTTGTTCCTCTACGCCACGTCTCAATTCCTCATCAACAATCGACTGGTATGTAAGATCAATAGTAAGAATAAGATCGTTTCCATCAACGGGATCTTTGCGGGGATAATCCAGTGATGGTCGAATTTTTTGTGATCCATCGCGGTACATTACAATTGAACCATCAATACCTTTTAGTGTTTCGTTGTAGTTCAACTCAAGCCCAGCGATACCTTTATTATCAATATCTGTAAACCCAATCAATACCGAAGCGATGTCATCATAATGGTATAATCGCTTCCGCTCTTTCATTACAACCACACCTTCAATTTTTTCCTGTTCAATTTTTTTACCTGTTATCGGATCAATATGTCGCTCGAGCCAAACAAATTTTTTATGAGAATTTTTTTCTAACTTTTCGAGATAGAATGAAGCCGGCTTATTACATAATTGTGAAAATTTCATTGCAACAACTTTAACTTTATCTCCAAGAAGCTTTGGGTCTGCTGCGAATGATAAAAATTCAGAATTTGAAACAAGTATATTTCCGTTACGATCATACATCAACCCACGTTCAGCAAAAAGAGGAAATTGTTTTTCGTATTGTGAACGCGCTATTTGCTTGTATTGTTTTGTATCGATAATCTGATAGCGCACTAAACGTACTGTTATCGCAATAAAAAGTATCGTAAAAACAGAAAGAAGAACAAAAACCCTAATACTGCGTCTTTTTGCAATACTATGTTGTTCAAATTCACTCATTACTTGTTAATGTCCTTTTTTACAAAGTTCCTTACTTCAGTCAACCTTTCGGCATCTATTCTGATTACCTGTGGAGCCTCTTTTGGATATTGTAATCCTATTTGAGAAGAAGCTATCTGCTGGATCCGATCGAGTGAAGAAAGCTTATTAATTCTAACCCTTAGTAGCTCCTGCTCGCTTAATAACTTTTGATGTTGTGCCTGATAAGAATTAATTTCGCGCAATAAGTGATTGACCGAAAGAATATTACTGATATAGAAAACAACAATGACCGCAACAACAAACAAACTTGTGACAATAGTAAAGGGTGAAATACTACGTTTTGTAATTTTTTTATTCTTTTGTCCGCTGCTTGATTTTGAAGACTGAACCCTTTCAATAAAAGGTACGGGACCATTCTCATCAGAAAAAGTGTGTGCCTGTACCTTTTCAGTGAATTCTATTCCTGGTTCCGGTTCAGCCCGATAAAGGTATTCGTTAATAACAGAAGTACGTTCTATTGTCATTTTACAATTTCTCCGCTACTCTCATTTTTGCACTTCGAGCACGTGGATTATTCATTACCTCATCCTCAGATGGAGTAAGGGGTTTTTTGGTTAAAATCCGCAACCGTGGTTGTATTGTTTCTGTAATGAATTTGTTCTGAGAACTGAATTGTCCTGATTCACGACGAAACATATCTTTTACAATTCTATCTTCGAGTGAATGATAAGAAATAACAACTATCCGTCCTTTAGGTTGCAAAAGATCAATACTATCCTTCAATGCAATCTTCAGGTTTTCGAGCTCTCTATTCACTTCAATCCTCAAGGATTGAAAAATTCTAGCAAGAGTTTTTGTTAAAAAACGCTGAGGCGATACCCGTTCTATTACCATAGCAAGCTGACGCGTCGTTTGTATCGGCATCAGTAGTCTATACGTTACAATAGCTCTTGCAATCTTCTTCGACTCGCGTTCTTCTCCATATTCACGAAATAGTTGAGTTAAAGATTTTTCGTCATAAGTATTTACAATATCACTTGCCTTCAACGGAAGACGCTGATCCATACGCATATCAAGAGGAGCATCTGTTTGAAAAGAAAACCCTTTCGACGGCTGATCTATCTGATACGATGAAACTCCAAGATCAAACAACACACCTTGAATACTTGAGATACCACGTTTTTCCAACTCTTGTTTCATCATCCTGAAATTAGACCTTATAATAATGCATCGTTCTTTATAACCCTTCAGCACATCAGATGCTCGTGCAATAGCATCATCATCTACATCAAAAGCAACCACACAACTCTCAGGAGAAATTCTCTCAAGGATCGCCTGAGTGTGACCTCCACCTCCGAGCGTTGCATCAACAAAAATCCCGTTCTCAGTAGAAAGCAAGTATGTTATTGCCTCCTGTAAAAGAACGGGAGTATGAAATTGATTTGCTGCACACAAGTCTTTACCTCTTACGATTGTGATTTAAAGACTTGTTCTGCAACAGTTTCGTACGTATCTGGTTGTATTTTTTGAAATTCCTCGTAAACTGTCGGACTCCATAATTCTATTCTATCAAGCACACCAAGTATAAGTACTTCTTTTTCAATTCCGGCATAATCAAGCAAATCCTGTTGAAGTGTAATTCGTGACTGCTGATCGAGCTGCGAATCTATAGCCCACTGAAATAATGTTCTTCTGAAATTCCGATGCTTTGCATCAAGGAAACTTAATCCCCTTACATATTCTTCAAGTTTATTCCATTCATCCTGTGGATACACATACAAACACTTTTCAAAACCACGAGTAATAACAAAATTATTTTTTGACTTCGATGATATGTTTTTACGTAGTTTTGCAGGAAGAGCAACTCGCCCCTTTTCATCTACAGCATATATGTATCGACCTTTGAACGAAGACATTTATTATTAATCCTTCACTATCCCTATCTTCCCCCATTTCCCCACTTTTCCCCACTTTTATACATCAATTTACGCAAATCATTGTGAAAGTCAAGGAAAAAATCAAAAAATAAGCACAATTCATTGATACAATTACCGGTTCTTACCTCTCGGGAGGTTCAAAAAGGTTGGTATTTAGAAAAAAAACAGATCTATCGTTTCTTATTCATAATAGTATGGCTTGCCCAACTCATTCCACGAAAACTCTAAAAAAATGTGGTGTCCATCGTAATCTACAACCCGAAGATCATCCTCTTGTTTAAGATCGGCAAGTGTGGATGCAAAATGAGTACCATACTTCTGTCGTACACTTTCAACAGGTATTTCGTATACAATAAACTTTTTTATACCTTTAGCACGTAACTTTTCTATCAAGCGTGGTTCTGTAAAAGAGTTATAAGAAGTTAATACAAGTAGTGGACCCGAACCAGAAAAAATAATTCCTGCTTTCATAGCTCTACCCTCCTTATTTTAAGAATTTTTCTTACTTACCGTCCCAACATTGTTTTGTATCGTTTAGTATTATTAAGCAACGATAAAGCTACCTGAAATTGTTTATCGTAGAGTAATTCGGCTTGTATACGTGCCTTTTCGCCTTTAAATCTGTTGTTAAGTTCAATCAATAAAAAAGCTTTTATCTCATTTTGATATCGTAGAAAATCATTACCCTTTTCTTCTCTTATGAGGGAATCTAGTAGCAAGACCTGATGTGCAATATTTTTATTATAACTCTCCTTTTGCAGAATGTCTCTAAGATCTTCCAGCAATTTCTCTTCTCTTGTTTTATAGTTAAATCCTTTTTCTTTTACATAATTCTCGAATTGCTTCAATACTTCTGTTGTAACTACAATTTCGTCCGGTACATTTTTATTGATAGTAGCATAGTAGTTGGCAAATTTATAGAACAGTCCTTGCCGTTGTAATTCAGCAATAAATTGAGAAGCTATTGTATCAATAACAATCGTATCGGGTTTTATCCCACCACCATCCCATACAGTTCGCATTTGTGTGGTATAAAACCTATGCTTCATACTATCTGGCACCGATACAACTGATCCATCTTCATTATGCTGAGTGTAATCTATTTCCTGAATACACCTTCCACTTGGAGTGTAGTAACGAGCAGTAGTAATTTTTAATGATGCATTATTTGATAACTGAGATATAGTTTGGACAAGACCTTTGCCAAAAGTTCTGGTTCCTACAATAACTCCTCTGTCAAGATCCTGAATTGCGCCTGCTACAATTTCGCTGGCACTTGCACTATTCCGGTTAACAAGCACTGCAAGGGGTAACGTTGGTATTAATGGTTTTGCAGTTGAAAAATATTTTCGTTCCGAATCTGCTTTTCTTCCTCTTGTTGATACAACCAGACTACTTTCCGGCACAAACACTGAAACTACTTCTACTGCCATTTCGAGTAATCCACCGGGATTTCCACGCAAGTCAAGAATCAATCCTTGAAGTTCACCACGCATTTGTAATTCTTTGATAGCCCTTCGTACATCTTCACCCGATGTACGCGAAAAACGTTCCAACCTTACATAACCTATGCCAGGTCTTACATATTCACTGTATGTTACATTTCGTACTGCAATTTCCTCACGTAAAAGTACAAACTCTAACGGTTGCGCTTCTCCCTCACGTTCTATTTTTAATTTTACTTCTGTACCGGGCAACCCTCTCACTAATGTTCTAACTTCTTCCAGTGATTTTCCTTTAACACTTTTGCTATCAACTTCAAGTATTTTATCGCCAATCTGAATTCCCTGCTTTGCCGCTGAATACCCCTCCATCAAACCAATAATAGATATAGCACCATCTCTTATGCCGATAGTAACACCAATTCCACCATATCTACCGGTTGTGACAAGATCAATTTCATCCTTTTCATTCTCACTAATGTATACAGTGTATGGATCGAGGGCTTTTAACATTCCGTTTATACCTGATTTCATCAACCGTATCGGATCGATCGGGTCAACATAATTTATCGTTATTTCTTTGTATACTCTCGTAAAAATATCGATACTGTTGTAAATTTTAAGGAAATACTCACTATCATTATAGCCTACAAAACCAATAAAGAGGAGTATACTAACAATAAAAAAACTATACACTATATATTTCTTTGCTTTCATAATACTTATATTGTTTTATTTGTTAATTGAGGTTGATGAAGCAGTAACTGAATATTATTGATAATTGCCGAATGGATTTCTTCAATACTTAATAGTCCATCAAGAATTTTAATACGAGATTCTTTTTTTGCTATTTCGAAGTATCCTTCCCGAACTTTTTTATAGAACGATATTGCATTTGATTCCATTCTGTCTTTTACTGCTTTTTGTTTTTTCATTCTTTTTTCTATTTCTTCTACTGGTATATCTAAAAAGAAGGTAACGTTTGGGACAAGATTTTCGGTTGCGAACAAATTCATAGCTTCTATAAGTTGTAGAGATATTCCCCGTCCATATCCCTGATATGCAGTTGTTGAATCATAATACCGGTCGCAAATTACTATCGTTCCTCTGCTCAGTGCCGGGCGGATAATCTCTTTAACAAGCTGAGATCTGCTTGCCTCGAATAAGAACAATTCACTTGCTTCTGTTAATGATGAATGTTCCGGATTCAGGAGAATTTCACGTATTAATTCTCCGATAGCTGTACCACCAGGTTCTCGCAATACTAAAACATCTTTATATTTACTCTTTAACCACGATTCCAGCAGCTTTACCTGTGTTGTTTTGCCGCAAAAATCAAGGCCTTCGAATGTAATAAATAAGCTGTCCATACATGTAAAAAAGTAGCTATTTTCACCTACTTATGCAAACTACAATTCATCATAAAACCTTGACATAAATTAAGGTGTTTCTTACCTTGCTAATGGAAGTGGCTATGAAGATTCCACTTAAAAATATTCTTGCCGACCACACAACCGACGGGATTTTGTATATTAGTCTTGAAAACAACTGGGTACAATGTACTGCTTGCGGACATCGTTGTAAAATCGCACCAAAGAAAGAAGGAATATGCAAGGTGCGTTTTAATATCGACGGGAAACTCAAAGTTCCTTATGGTTATGTTGCCGGTCTTGCACTTGATCCAATTGAAAAGAAACCATTCTTTCACGTTTTTCCTGGTGCTACTACATTAAGTTTTGGTATGTTAGGTTGTGACTACAAATGTCCGTTCTGTCAAAACTGGGTAACCTCGCAGGCATTGCGCGATCCCGAAGCTTATTCAACCATCGAAAAAATTTCTTCCGAAAGTCTTGTGCATTATGCACTCCAGTACAACTCAAAAATTATTACCAGTACTTATAATGAACCCTTAATAACTAGTGAGTGGGCAGCAGAAATCTTCAGAATTGCAAAACAACAACAATTATACACAGCCTATGTTTCGAACGGAAATGCGACTGAAGAAGTTCTTGACTTTCTCGAGCCATACCTCGACTTTTACAAAGTCGATTTAAAAGCTTTCCGCCAACAAACATATATCCGACTTGGTGGCAACCTTAAACAAGTGCTTGCAACAATTCAATCTCTGTATAGAAGAAACAAATGGATTGAGATCGTTACATTAGTAATTCCTGGTGTCAACGATTCTGAAGAAGAACTCCGAGATATGGCTTTGTTTATAAAATCAGTTTCGACAACTATTCCCTGGCATGTAACGGCATATCACGAAGCATATCTGATGCAGGCACGTGAACCAGCAACATCTCCTTAGATCGGACTTCGCGCTGCAGAAATCGGTTACGAAACTGGTCTACAGTTTGTTTATACTGGTAACTTGCCTGGCAAAACTAAAAATTTTGAAAATACCTATTGTCCAAATTGCGATACACTTCTTATTGAGCGGAGAGGATTTCAGGTACTTCAGAACAACATCAGAGATGGTAAATGCCCTCAATGTTTAACCATAATACCGGGTCGATGGTAAAATATTGTTTATTTATCACTTGATGCTCTAGTTCCATCACCGTATATTCTAAAAACACTTAATACTCATATTGTTTAAAGAAATTAATAACGACTATGTATAAAATACTTCCTTTTTCAGCAAATAAACGAATAGCATTGGTTGCTCATGATAATAAAAAAGAAGAGCTTCTTCAGTGGGTACGCTTTAATAAAGGCACACTTTCCCAACATCAATTGTATGCGACAGGAACCACGGGCACTCTTATTGAGAAAGAACTTCAAATCCCTCTTACGAAATTCGAAAGTGGTCCCCTCGGTGGTGATCAACAGGTTGGAGCATATATTACTGAAGGAAAAATTGATATTCTCATATTCTTTTGGGATCCACTCGAACCACTTCCACATGATCCGGATATACGGGCACTTTTAAGACTTGCAGTCGTTTGGAATATTCCTGTTGCATCAAACCTTGCAACAGCCGATTTTCTTATTTCATCTCCTCTATTCAACCAACCATATCAACGAATGGTTGAAGATTACCAAATGTATCGGTCACGAAAAATATAAAACTTAATTTATGAGAAAACTTTTCTACTTCATTCTTTTTATTGGAGTTTTTATCGTCATCAGTTGCACACCTCAGTTACCGACAATCCAGCAGACACCCGAGATAACACCTCAATTGCAGGTTTATACAGTACGTGTGGCAACGTTCAATTACGCCTCACTTTCGAAAAAACTAGAACAACGTGACATTCAACTGTTGGTAAAAATATTCAAGGATGAACAAGTAGATATTATCAGTGTGCAAAACATCAGCCGCTATCCGCAAATACCATCACGCATAGATTTTGTTACAGAAGTATCTAAACAACTTGATGTACGAAGTATTTTTAGTGAAATGGTAACAAGCGGTGGGAAACAGCTTGGCAATGCTATTTTTACAACTTATCCTATCATTTCGCAACATACCATCACGTTCGAAACAATAGAACCGACTTCTTTCGATGCTGCATTGAAAGTCTTGATAGATATTGGTTATACTACAATTGGTATTGTAAGTATCCAATTACCCAATAACATAACACGTACAAAAAGTGAACGATGTCTTGCAAAAGTATTGAGTGACGATATACATTCTCAACCGATAATTGCTACCGGAAATTTGCCTCAAAACAGCATTACAATAGAACAATTTAAATTCATGAATGCATGGGAAGAGAAAAATTCAAACACCCTACGTATATGGTATAACTCGCTACCTAATTATACTGTTAAAAATACAAAAACATTCCAGACCCAATTTGGAAAAGTTGTTGTCTGCGAATTTGCATTTCAGTACTCATTACAAAATTAAATACTCCCTCTACATCGAAAATAGATCAATTTGCTTTGCTGCAAATTGTGGTAAGGGCTTCATCCATCGAGCAACCAATCCCCAACGCTCTCAGGATACTGCAAACCGATGTAGAGAGAGTTTTGATATACTAATCTGTACTTATTATATCACCGACAACAGGAATGTACAGTACTTTTGACTCTTTTTTTCCTTCCCTATGTTGAACGACTTGCTCAAAGTAAAACTTTAATCCCTTAGCAACGCTCATTATTGGTGTATCTTGTAAATGATAATGAACAGATGGTTCAACAGAATTTCCCGAATTTCCACACTGTGCAATAACATCTCCACGTTTAACCTGCTGTCCTACACGTACACGAATACTATTTTGTTTTAAATATGCAATTACAGAATACTCATTTGGTTGATGTTGTATAATAACCGCATTACCGAGAAGTGAATAAATATTTCTGGTTCCGGGAGCATTATCTCTTACACCGTCAATAACATCAACAACAATTCCATCGGCGGGGGCTAAAACATCTTTACCATATCCAACGTAATCTTCAAGTTTTTCACCTGAACCATTATACTGTCGCATTTGATTATCCAACGCAACAAACTCAAAGGCATATTGTTGTGTTAAAACATTTCGTGCAACATTCCCTTCACGTGGCTCACCACCACTCACAACGCTCCACAAGCCGTTGAACGGTAAGTAGATTGGTGTCTTTTGTTTATCCGGTACAGACGGAGTTGTAACAACTGGTGGTTGAGGCTTTGGTTGCTCGACCGGTTGTGGAGGAGGAGTGTATTCAGAAAATAAATAGCCTGCTATTTTATTTTGTGCATCAAGATATAATTGAACTGCCTGCGCTCCACGTTCAAAGTACATAACAAAATCAGCCCTCGATGCGCTCATAAGTTTGAATTGATCAACACGCGTTGCTTTACCAAACCGATCTATGATACTCTGAAAGAAGTATGTTGTCTGCTCAAGTGTAAAATCTGCCATATTTGGTCCATACTCATTCTGAATGAGCTGAAAATTTCCCTCATTTATTCCCCTCATCATAATAAAGGCAACCAACTCAAAGCGTTTTGTTGGCGATTCCTGGGCAATTGCCTGAATTGTGATAATTATTCCTATCACAGCTACTAATATCCGTTTCATAGTGTCCTCCTTTCTGGATAGAATCCGGAAGTTTATTTTACCGCCAGTTCCTGCGGAAACATTACAAGCTTTTTAAGAAAGAGTCAATACAGTCACAAAGAAAAGTCTTTATTTTTGAGGTTATCGGGAATAAAAAAAGCCTGAGCAACAATACTCAGGCTTTTGTTTTTATAGCGTAATTGAACTTATACTTTGAAGAGCAAATCTGCATATGTTGGGATGGGCCATACAGAAGCATCAACAATTGTTTCGAGTTTGTCAGCTTCGGCACGTACTTTTCCCATAGCTACAAACACTACATCTCTGTAATAAGTCGCCTTTTTAAATACCTCATCATCTGTTGCACCGTTGAGACATTTTTCCAATTCATCGGTGTATTTCTTAAATGCATCAATTGTTGCCGTAAGGTCTTTTAAATGGATTTCTGCTGCAGATGAAGATACACCGCTTGCTTTCAATGAAGCAACTGTTTGTGCAACCATTCCAGCATATTTTATCGAAGCCGGCATCAATTGCCGTCTTACCATTTCAAGCATTGTTAACGCTTCGATATTGATAGTTTTAATGTAGTTTTCAAGGTAAATTTCATAGCGTGCATGCAATTCTGCTTTAGTTAAGACAGAATGTTTTTCGAATGTACGAACAACCTTATCATCAATCCAATACTTAATTGCTTCAACGGTCGATTTGATGTTTGGTAATCCGCGTTTTTCCGCTTCCTTGACCCATTCTTCAGCGTAATTATTCCCGTTAAAAATGATTCGCTTATGTTTACTAACAATTTCTTTTACAATCGCTTGAACTTCTTCATCTATATCTTTTGTTTTTTCCAAACGATCAGCTATTCTCGAAAGAGTTTCAGCTACAATGGTATTGAGTACCATATTTGGATCAGCAATAGATGCGGATGAAGGAACCATCCGAAATTCAAATTTATTTCCAGTAAAAGCGAAAGGTGATGTTCTATTTCTATCCGTTGAATCTTTCGGTAATGGAGGAAGTGTAGATACACCAAGTTTAATAAATTCATTACCTGTTGTTTTCTTTACTCCGCCATTCGATAATTGTTCAAGAATATCGGTTAGCTGATCGCCGAGAAAGATTGATATAATTGCAGGAGGTGCTTCGTTTGCTCCCAGTCGATGATCGTTTCCGGGATTTGCAGCCGATGCTCGAAGTATGGCTGCGTATTCATCTACTGCTTCAATCACCGCTACGAGAAAAAGAAGGAATTGTTCATTTTCGTGTGGTGTTTTTCCTGGATCAAGTAAATTGATGCCATCATTTGTCACCATTGACCAGTTATTATGTTTCCCCGAACCGTTTACACCCGCAAAAGGTTTTTCATGTAATAAACAGACCAAACCATGTCTGTTTGCAACCTTACGGAGCACTTCCATAACCAGCTGATTATGATCAGTAGCAATATTTGTCGTTGTAAAGATAGGTGCAATTTCGTGTTGTGCCGGGGCTACTTCGTTATGTTTGGTTTTAGCCATTACTCCTAGTTTCCATAATTCCTGATCTACCTCGGCCATAAAATTAGCAATGCGTTCTTTCAATGTTACAAAATAATGATCTTCTAACTCTTGTCCTTTTGGTGGTTTTGCACCAAAGAGTGTACGACCTGTAAGCATCAGATCTCTTCTTTTTTCAAAAAGAGCTTTATCGATTACAAAATATTCCTGTTCCGGACCTACAGTTGTTACTACACGTGTAGTTGTTGTATTACCTAAAGCACGTAAGACACGTACTGCTTGTTTTGAAAGAGCTTCCATCGAACGTAGAAGCGGAGTTTTTTTATCGAGCGCCTCTCCTGTATAGGAACAAAATGCTGTAGGAATACAAAGAGTGTTATCTTTAATAAAAGCAGGAGAGGTACAGTCCCATGCTGTATAACCACGGGCTTCGAATGTTGCCCGCAAACCTCCTGATGGAAAAGATGAGGCATCGGGCTCTCCTTTAATCAATTCTTTACCCGAGAATTCCATAATCACCTTCCCATCAGCAGTGGGAGAAATAAAGGAATCGTGCTTTTCGGCTGTTACACCAGTCATTGGTTGAAACCAATGTGTAAAATGAGTCGCTCCCTTTTCGATTGCCCAATCTTTCATTGCATTGGCAACAATATCTGCAACAGCGGGGTCTAAGGGTACTCCTTCTTCTATTGTTTTCTTTAATGCCTTGAATGTACTTTTAGGGAGTCGTGTCCTCATCACCGATTCATTAAACACATTACACCCGAAAGTATTTTCGATTGATTCCTGCGGCAGTACCAATGTTTCTTTATCCATCTCTTATCTCCATTATTAGTGTAAGAATTTATTTCGTTTTTTGTATATTATAACAATAATAAATTAAGTAATCAAGTGTTTATACAAAAATTAATTAATTTTTCAATTAAAAAGCATTAATTATTATTCATCCTTTTCATAATAAAGTCTATTCGTTGGGTTATTCTCTATATTGGAGCTGGCGTTTATAGCTTTGAAGAGGTTATAGTACTACTTTTTACAATCACCTGTCTTGTTTATATTATCTTTTACCCGACAGAAGTTATATAAAATAATCGATGCCTATGCAATTATTATTTACGTGCGTAACGTTCTTCCTGCAGAATAATCCGAAGTGATATACGGTGTGTGTCGCCCAGAGAATTTTCGTTTCCAAAACGTGCAAAAGCATAATCAACATCTAACTTGCGGAGATGAAGTCCGGCCCCGAGTGTAAGTTGCTTAAGTTCACTCATTCCAACACGGAGTGCTATTGTCTTTTTGAAGTCATACTCCATACCAAGGTGTGGATCAAAACTTAAAAAGCCGAGATGAGAAAAAGATGATGTTTTTCTGTTTTCAAAACGTACATCTACATCAACAACAGGGCTTAATAGTCCATCGAACAGTGGTAGAGAATATACAGCACCGAGTTTTAGTGTCGGTGAAATGAGCTCTGTTGTACCTGTAGTCCATGACACTAACGTCGTCGTAGCGTCCTGTAAGGTTGCACCTACTATTAATCTTTCATTCGGTGAATAAATAGCTCCTATATCAAACCCGATACCGAATGCAGATGCTGCAACAAATAAATGCCGTATAACTTTTATATTAAAACCATATGAAAAATGTTCATTATGACGAACAGAATAGGTACCATAAATAGCCCAACTCGAAGTTGTAAAATATTTAATTTTACTGTAATCGAGTCGTACAGCGTTGTCGTATTGATCAGGAGGTACAGGATTTCCATTCATATCAATACCTGCTAGTCGTGTATCTGCAATATTATCTACTCCAAGACGAAGTACTGAAAGTCCAACGCTGCTTTCTGTTCCAAAAGGCATTGCTATTGCTCCAAAGTCGTAGTTTACCAATCCGGCAAATCGTTCTTCGTGCATTAATACTGCTTCAGGATAATTAATATGTGATAAAGCACCCGGATTATAATAAGAAGCGAAAGCATCGGTAGAAAGTGCTGTGTAAGCACCACCTAATGCCAAAGCTCTTCCCCCTACACCTAAGGACATAAAATCTCCCCCGTATTTGGCAATACGTTGTGCATACAAGTTGGTCGCTATTAGAATTATAGTAATAAAAAGAAAATGATGTCGTTTCATAACGCTATCGATCATTGATAGTTTATAATGTGGTAAGCCCGACTCTGAAGTCGGGCTTACCTTTGAATTACAGAGATCAGAACCCTACATGCACTAACAATGAATCATTTGATCTCCTCACCCACTGCTTTTTGTAAAGTAGCAGAATCATTCAACAGAATCAAGCTTATTCTATTCTTTCTGCACCTAATTCGCTTTTAAGCAAATCAATAATAGGATGGCCACTATTGAGGTCGGTTGTTGAAGCTTCATTCTTTTGTTTTGGCTGAACCTGATTGTTCAGAATCGGGTCGATAACCAGTTTCTTACTGGTTACTTTCTGTATTATTTTCGTAAGAAAGTCTTTCCCCCTCTTTAATGATTCGTAATGATATATATCAGAACAGCCAATTTTAAGGCACCCATTATTTACATCTACTGGTTGTGCAACTTTTAACGAAATACCAAGAGCTATTTTTTCCTGTGATACTTCTTCAACAAATGTTTGCCAGTGTTGTAATACTTCGTCCATTGTAACTGGCTGAACAATTTGTGGAGAAGAACTTAAAACTGCTTTTTCCTTTATGTTGTTTGTATTTGAAAGCGGAACGGTTGAAGATAACTGTTGTTGCGGCTCTTTCTTTTTGATATCATCTTTATAGATGTTGCTTCTTTCTTTTATACTACCCGTCAGAATTAAGCTTTTTTTTTCTAACGAAACCAAAGTTCCTGAAGAAGAATGAAGGAATTGTTTTTTGACTTCTTCCAACAGTGATAGTAGTTGTTGTATATGAATAGTTTTATCCATATACACCATCTGGAGGATGGATGCTTCCAAACGATAGCGGGGTTGTGATGCCCAACGGAGCGTTTGTTCGAGTTCTGTAGCAAGACGCAAATACCGCAAAAGATCAAGTTCGTCAAAATCTTTCGCTTCAGTATTATACTTTTGACGATATGTTTCAGATATTTCGAGAACCTGATGACTTGTAGTTGATTTTACAATAAGAAGGTTACGCAAGTGTTCAACAAATCCTCCTACAAACTCGCGTATATCGTACCCACCTTGAACAATAGAATTCAAAAGTTCTATTGCAGCCGTAGCATCATGTTGTCTGATTACCGATGTCAATTGGAAGTAAACATCTGTATCAACAACATGAAACGCATCAAGTAATTCCTTCGCAGTTATTGTGGCACCGCAAAATGAGCGTACTTGTTCAAAAATACTTTGTGCATCCCGAAGAGAACCATCAGCTCTTTTAGCAATAATCTGCAACGCTTCTGGTTCTACTGAAATTGTTTCTGCTTCAGCTATTGCCTTCAAATTCGTTACAATATCCGAAACAGGTATTCTTCTAAAGTCAAACCGCTGACAACGGGAAAGAATTGTCATCGGCATTTTGTGTACTTCTGTTGTTGCAAAAATAAATACAACATGAGGTGGTGGCTCTTCCAATGTTTTAAGGAGTGCATTGAACGCCTCTTTTGTAAGCATGTGTACTTCATCAATTATATATACTTTGTACTTACCATGTACTGGCGTGTAACGTACTGAATCCCGAAGATTTCGAATTTCATCAACTCCACGGTTCGAAGCACCATCAATTTCTATTACATCAAGACTTCTTCCCTCTAAAATTTCAACACATAGCTGGCACGTATTATCTGGATTATAATTTTGTGGTGAAATACAATTTAATGCCCGTGCAAGAATACGTGCGGTTGTTGTTTTACCACACCCGCGTGTACCGCTGAAAAGATATGCATGAGCTACTCTATTGGTTGCTATTGCATTACGCAAAGTGCTGGTGACATGATTCTGACCCACAACGTCATCAAAAGTCATGGGTCTGTATTTGCGGGCTATTACCTGATATGTCATTGTTTTTTGTGATATAAAATAATGTGTTCCTGTTATTTCTTCTTTTTACTTTTTTTATGATCTGCTTGTTTCTTTACACGCAAATCAGTAAAAACGTACTGTACAGCATCTTCAATAGATTCAATCGGAATAATCTTTAATCCTTCTTTTACTTTTTCAGGTATTTCAGTCAAATCCTTAACATTATCTTTCGGAATAAGAACTACAGTTATACCGCTCCGTTGTGCTGCAAGTAGTTTTTCTGTTAAACCACCAATGGGCAACACATTTCCTCGCAAAGTAATTTCACCTGTCATAGCCACATCGTTACGGGCAGGTTTATTCGTTGCAGCAGAAATGATTGCCATTGCCATCGTAATTCCCGCCGAAGGACCATCTTTTGGTATAGCTCCTTCCGGTACGTGGATATGAATCTCTTTCCCTCGGATAAAGTTGGGATCTATTCCAAATTTTCTTGCATTAGAACGAATATAACTCAACGCAGCTTGTGCTGATTCTTTCATTACTTCGCCAAGTTGTCCCGTTAACGTCAGCCGTTCTGACCCGCTCATAATAGTAACATCAACATTTAAAATATCCCCACCAACGCTTGTCCAGGCTAAACCTGTTACAGATCCAACACGTGCTTGCTGTTCGGCTGACTTCTTGCGGTATTTTGGTACTCCTAAATAGCGCTCAACTGCGTTTTCATCAATTCTAATAATCTGTTGATGTTTCCCCCGTCCATTTTTTTGTTTTACAAGCACTTTTTCCTTAGCAACCTTGCGGCAGATAGTTGCAATTTCGCGTTCCAGATTCCGGACACCTGCTTCGCGCGTATATTCATTGATAATTTTCAGAATTGCATTGTCATCAAAATGCACTTCCTTTGTCTTTAAACCATGAGCTTCTAATTGTTTCGGTATAATATGTCGCTTTGCAATTTCTTTCTTTTCATGATCAAGGTATCCTGGCAATTCTATTATTTCCATTCTATCCTGAAGCGGGAGAGGAATTGCATACCGTACATTTGCCGTTGTTATAAACATCACTTTCGACAAGTCGTAGTCTACTTCAAGATAGTGATCGTTGAAAGCATAGTTTTGCTCAGGATCAAACACCTCCAGCAATGCCGCAGACGGATCTCCACGGAAATCCATACTCATTTTATCCACTTCATCCATTAAAATAACCGGATTTACAACGCCTGCTTTTTTCATTGATTGAATAATTTTACCCGGCAGTGACCCAATATAGGTGCGACGATGACCGCGTATTTCAGCTTCGTCACGCACACCACCTAACGAAAGACGAACAAATTTACGTCCAAGAGCTCTGGCTATGGATTTTGCAAGAGATGTTTTTCCAACACCAGGGGGACCAACAAAACATAAAATCTGACCCCGCATTTCTTTTACGAGATTCAGTACAGCAATATGCTCTAAGATCCGTTCTTTTGGTTTCTCCAATCCATAGTGATCCGCATCGAGTATATTTTTTACATGCTCAATTTCAAGGTTATCTTTTGTTTTCTTGTACCATGGTACAGCAACCAACCAATCGAGGTAGTTCCGTGTTACCGTAAATTCAGGCGACATTGCAGGGGTTTTTTTAAGCTTGTTAAACTCCTCCATTGCCTTCTCTTCAACTTCTTTTGGCATTTTTGCCGCTTTAATTTGTTCTTTTAATTTTGATAGTTCAGGGCTTGCCTCATCTTCACCCAATTCGTCCTGCAGTATTTTAATTTGCTCCTGTATGAAATACTTCCGTTGTGATTTTTGAATATTGTCCTGAACTTTCGAATCTATTTCCCTTTCGATTTTTAGAATATCGACTTCTGTTGTCAGTATTTTCGATAGTTCGTAAAACTGATCTCTTAATGAGCGCGTTTGTAATAATTTTTGCTTAACCTCAACACTTTGTGTAATGTTCGATGCTATGTAATACAATTTACGCTGTGGCTCTTTAATACCATCATATGCTATAAGTACCTCAGGTGGAAGATTTCTGTTTAACCGAACATACTCATTAAAAAGTGATGATACATGTCGTACTAATGCCTCAATTTCTCTACCGACTACACTTTCTATCTTATGAAGTTGTACTTCGGCCTCTATGAAATTTGTATTTGGCACAAATCGTACTATTGAAGCCTGAGCTACACCATCGACAAGAATTTTCATTAAGCCATTCGGCAATTTCAGCATTTGCAGAATTTTTGCAACAGTACCATCATGGTAAATATCGTTTTCACCTGGTTCATCTATGGCGGGATTTTTTTGTGCTACAAGTAATATGTTTTTGCCCCGATTTTCAATAGCTTCGGTCGCAGCCCGTAGAGATGTCTCGCGTCCTACAAGCACCGGATATATCATAAACGGGAATACAACAACATCTCTCAGTGGCAAAACAGGAAGAATAGTTGGTATTTCTTCCAATGTTTCAACTTTTTCTACTTCTTTGCTATGTTGACTCATATTTCAATTATTATGTTAATATTAACTTCTTCGTAACTGTTAATGTACCGATGATTTACTGCAGAAGCAAGGAAGCTCCATTATTGCAATTTCCTGATTTTGAATATACATTAATCAACAATTAGACAATAACAATTACAGAAGGTGAAATCAATGTTATCCACGAAACCCATTGAACAGATAGAAGAGATTTTTCACTATACACCTCTTGCAATTCAATCAATTGATACGACACGTAAGTGGGCTCTTTTCTTAGCTCTTGTTGGTATTGTTGTTACTGTATTCGTCTTTATAGCAGGACTTCTGATAACACTCGTTGTCTCGGTTAGTGAAAACTTTTTACTCCAAAACGAATCTCCGGTTATTTCTCCTATTGTAGTTTTTTTCACACTAGTTGTTTGCGCTATTTATTTTATCCCCCTTTACTATCTGATGAAATTCTCTCTCGAGTCAAAAAATGCAATAGCAACGCGTAATGCTGAACAACTTGGAAATGCTTTACGGTACTTAAAGAATTATTTCCAGTTCATCGGTATTACTATGATTGTAATTATTGTCTTCAATATACTTTTCTTCACGGCAGTGTTATTCGTCTCATTGTTGAATATCAATATCAACTAAATTTAACATTCGATATATCTTTTTCAGAAAGTATACTATCAACTGCACAAAATACTTCATCAACCGAAATCTGATCCATGCAATAACCATCGGTTCGATGATATTCAAAACCTAAATCTAAACAGGGGCAACCTGGACATTTACTTTTTACGACTATAGCATTCTCATTGAGGGGACCCCATTGCGCACTATTAGTGGGACCATGAAGTGCTACCTGTGGCTTTTTGAGTGCTGCAGTCAAATGCATAATCCCTGTATTACCACTAACAACACAACATGCAAGTGAGAGTAATGCAATAAGTTCATTGAGTGGTTTGTTAAAGAAAGACTGACAGCTTAATGGCTGTGCATCTATTATTCTTTGTGCTTTAGCTATTTCGAATCCATACGCTGTTATCACGAATATTACCTGATAATATATCTGTAGCCGCTCGCATAATTGAATATACTTATCAACACTCCATTCGCGTGGAAATCCATGACTCCCACAACCCGGATGAATAACTATTATGTTCATTCCATCATGCCAACCGTTACTACGAAGTTGCTCTTGAACTCTATTTAAAGCTGCAGCATCGAGTGGTAGTTCTATATTTTTTTCTACTGTTACCGATAAAGGTTCAGAGACAAGCCGTATAAAATTATCTATTTCATGTATCGTCTTCTGACGTAGTACGCAGTATGAAAAAACTATATGACGTAACCGCCCTGGTAATTTAAAACCAATTGTTATTGTTGCAGAACTCATCGCAGCTATAACTGCTGTAACAAATGACCATTGTTCTGCATCAATAAATAAATCGTATTCTTTCTTTTGTAATGAACGTACAAATTTGAAAAAGTACAACGGATTTTTAACTGCTCGTCGTACATCAAAGAACATGAGTTCATCTATAATGTGTGGAAACAATTGCAGTAATTCTTTGTTTATTGAGGAACCAATAAATGTTATTGATGCGGTAGGATAATTTTTTCTGAGGGCACGTACAACCGGCATTAAAAGCAACGTATCACCCATTGCTGCAAGTTTTATAACACAAATATTCTTAATTGTACAAATGGTCTTCGGCGTTTTATAAAATCTCAAAATTTTTAGAACAAACAGAATTACAGTACCTACCAGAAAATCAAGCCACTTGATATATTTATTTCCACGCATCGCTTTACCTTCCATTAATTTCTATATGATACCGAAAATTCTTTTGTACAAAAAATCATCTCGTTGCTTGTGGCAGATGTTTCTTGTACTTTTTAAAATAATATGACATATAACCATATATTAAAGAGAATTAAATATTACAGTTTTGAACCGCGAATTTCATTTATTCTATTGATCCTATTAACTCTTATCGGAATAATTCGTGGTTTACAGCATTATTACATTGTAGATGCCTATGAAACTATTCAGTTTGGTTTAAGGTGGCATATTCCATTTAATGTATTTCTGTGGTGGCTATGGTTACTGTTTGTACCATTGATTTCCTATGTTGTGTTTCATCTATCTCATAAAAAGTATCGTTTCCTTTACTGGATTGTAACCTGCATATTAATGCCATTTTTAGTTGTTGCTATACGACAAACTATTGCCTCATTTATTATATCAGAAGTGCTTCGTGGTTACAAAGATTTCCTAACATTACTCCAAATACGTTTACTTGGCAACGTGTGGATCTGGTTAGATTACGGAATGTACTTTACTCTGTTCTTTTCTATTCAGTTACTCCATTACTACAAGCGTTTACAGGTAAAAGAGAATCTTGTTGTAGAATTACAACAACAACTAGCAAAATCAAAATTACGGGCGATTGAAAGTCAGCTACGACCTCACTTTCTATTTAATACATTCAATACTCTTTCTACATTCCTCTTAAAAAAAGATAAAACAAACGCACAATCAATGGTAAAAAATATCAGAGCATATCTTGCTTCCACCCTTAATCATGATAACCGTGCAGAAATTACTTTAGAAGAAGAACTACAGTATATTTACGATTATCTAAAAATTGAAAAAGTACGATTTCAGAAACGTCTTAAAGTAGAAAAAGAAATTGAACCTGCCACGCTTAAAGCACTTGTTCCACGTTTTATTTTACAACCACTTATTGAAAACGCTATTAATCACGGAATCGCTCCATTAAAAGACGGTGGGACTATTACAATACGCTCAAAACGGTCTGGTAAATATTTGTTGATAGAAATCAACGATACCGGCAAAGGCGTCTCATCTCATCGTAAAACAAGCTCGGGTATTGGCCTACAGCTGACACGTGAACGACTTACACGAATGTATAGACAAAACCAACATTTTCAGTGGCAATCTTTAAATAATGCTGGCTTTCAGGTTACACTTCGTATTCCTTTCAGACATACACGGCTTCGTACAACCAAAAATTAACCTGTCTTATAATGATTAAAAAAATCTTACAATCGACCAAATATTACATAAAAAAAATTGAACCATGGTACCCTTTGCTGTTGGTATTGTTGTTTGTAACAATTATCAGAACAATTCAACACTTCTTCTTTATTTTCTCGGGCAACCGTACATTTTATACTTTTGTAATTTCATTTCTATCAACTGCACTCTACTTTTTCTATTTTTTCCCCTTAGCTCTTCTACTACGTATTGTTACCCGACGTTATTCTTTGCAAAATACTTCGTGGCAACAACTGATTATAATTCATCTTGCTATTTTTGTCTGTTCATTTTTAATTCATCAATCACTTGTACTTATCGTCGATCAACTCTTGTGGAATATCCCGTTTAACGAACCATCACTCTTCTATCGTTTTTTCAATAATCCCTCTTTCTGGATTGAGCTCATTGCATACATACTACTTATGTTAGGTTTTTATGTATATGACTACACTCAACTTACTGTTGAACGCGAAAAATATACAAAACAACTAGAAACAGAACTCATCAATACACATCTCAGTGAGCTTAAAAATAAACTTCAACCCGATATACTCTTTGGCTCACTTAAAGCAATATCGTATTATACGAAGCAATCAGATTTTTCACGTGCCTTACATTTACTACAATCCCTTAGTGAATACCTCCGCATAACCGTGTACTCTTCACCAAAGGAATGGTCAACAATAGGTGAAGAAATAAATTTTCTCGAAACATATTTAGCTGTTCTATCACTCGATCATAATAAAACAATTGCATTTAATTGTAATATTGAAAACAGCTCTCTTACACATCCTCTGCCGAAATTTACACTTCAACCCATTGTGGAAATAATGCTTCGCCACTTTCAGTCTTCCATCATAGGGATTATTGTTGACGTGTCAACTAAAGAAAAATATTTTACATTAACACTACGATTCGAGACAAAACATAATTTAAACACAAAAACCAAAGCACCTGACGAACTAACTTCCATTAAGAAACGTCTTGCAAATATTTATCACAATTCACACTGCTTTGATGCAAAACATTCAAAAGATTTCTACACAATCACAATCAGCAATCACTCTTCCAAAACAGTGCTGAATTATATAAAGGAAAAGGTATGATCATACGAACTATTATAGTCGATGATGAAGAGCAGGCCCGCGAAGGAATACGTCTAAGACTCAAACAGTATCCAACCATTAAGATTATCGGTGAATACTCCAGCGGCGACGAAGCACTCGAAGCTATCAACTCACTTCAACCCGATCTTGTATTTTTAGATATTCAAATGCCCGAAATTAGTGGCTTGGATGTAGTTCGTTCTATAACTATAACACCACCTCCTTTAATAATTTTTGTTACAGCATACGATTCTTTCGCTGTACAGGCATTCGAATACCATGCACTCGATTATCTTCTTAAACCAATCAACGACCAGCGTTTTCAATCAACTCTTGCACGCGTTACTGAAGAATTTAAGCATCGTCAGCTTGATGTGTATACAAAGAAACTCCATCATTTTATAAGCGAATATGAGGAACAACATCGATCCGTAGTATTGCACCCAACAGAAGAATTACATACCCCACTGAGCCGAATACTTGTCAAAAGCAACAATCAAACTCTCATACTTTCCGTTGATGCTATAGATTGGATAGAATCTGCAGGCGATTATGTTTACATTCATTCCTCAAAGCAGAAACATTTGTTACGCGAGACCCTTTCTTCTCTTGAACAGATGCTTGATCCAAATGTTTTTATAAGAATTCATCGTTCATCTATCGTAAACATCAACAAAATACGCTCGTTCAAGCCAAATAGTAGCGGTGATTACGATGTCTTCTTATATGATGGTACACATTTGAAACTCAGCCGTAATTACCGTACAAACTTTCAGCACCGATTTAAGAGATAAAAGAAATTTGTTAATATGGTTTCCCTTCATAACATCACTCACGCCTACAACGATCGAATACTTTTTTCCGATGTTTTTGCTACCATTAACCCTCACGACAGAATCGGGTTAATTGGCCAAAATGGATCGGGTAAGTCTACTCTTCTACAAATTATTGCCGGTCTGATAACACCCACACAGGGAAGTGTTCAAAAAGCAAAGTATGTAACTATTGGTTATCTCCCGCAAGAGTTTTTTTATTATTCAGAAAATACTGTATACAAGGAGGTAGAATCAGTCTTTAGCCATATTTATGAACTTGAACAACAAATTACAGATGTACAACAAGAGCTTACCACTCTTCAGCCTACAGATGAATCGTATAATGAAACATTAGAAATTCTTGGTGTACTTCAACATCGTCTCGAACTCTACGAGCCATACAAGATACAATCAATAATTGAAGAAGTACTCAGTGGTTTAGGATTTAGAACAAAGGACTTTACACGATTAGTAACTGAATTCAGCGGTGGGTGGCAAATGCGAATTGCACTAGCAAAACTATTACTTCAACAACCAAACCTCCTTTTACTCGACGAACCAACAAACCATCTCGATTTACCCTCACTTCAATGGCTCGAAAAATTTTTATCTACTTATGATGGTGCACTCATCATTGTTTCGCATGACCGCTCGTTGTTGAATTCAATAACAAACCGAACTTTTTCATTACGACAACAGGCTCTACGTATTTATACAGGGAATTACAACGATGCTCAAAAAGAAGAGGCTCTCGAAGATGAACTTCTGCAGCATCGGTTTGAACAACAACAAAAATACATCCAAAAAACAGAACAATTTATCAACCGATTTAGGTACAAGGCAACAAAAGCAAGACAAGTACAAAGTCGAATAAAGCAACTCGAAAAGCTTGAACAGATAACACCAATAACTAATGAAGAAACAATATCTTTTCATTTTCCGCCAGCACCACATTGTGGTAGAGTTGTTTTTGAACTTCGAAATATTCAAAAGAGTTATGACCATCAAATTATATTCAAGGATCTATCCCTCACCGTTCAACGTGGCGACCGAATTGCGATTGTTGGGTACAATGGAGCAGGGAAATCAACACTTTTGCGCATTATTGCCGGAATCGAACCATTCGATATTGGAAATCGCACGATCGGACATAACGTACATTTTGCATATTTTGCCCAACAACAGGCACTTGAACTCGATTTAACAATCGATGTAATGACAACACTTGAGCAAAGTGCATCAACTCAAAACAGAACACAACTTCGTACGTTGCTCGGATCATTTCTATTTCGTGGAGATGATGTTTTTAAATCAGTATCTGTACTATCTGGTGGAGAAAAAAGTCGGCTGGCATTGGCAAAAATTCTTCTACAGGATGTAAATGTTCTGCTACTCGATGAACCAACAAATCACCTCGACATCCAATCTAAAGATATGCTACGAGCAGCATTACAAACATACGACGGAACTATACTCATTGTTTCGCATGATAGAGATTTCCTTGATCCGTTGATTACAAAAGTATGGGAAGTGAAAGATCAAAGTGTAAAAGAATATCCAGGCACATTATCGGAGTTCTTATCGAAGCAACAATTGTTCACTTCTGTTCAATCATCTCCGTCAGAACCAGTAAAAAGCGAGTCATCAGAGTGGTATATAAAACAAACGAAGAAGAAACAACTACAAAAGCAACTCCGTCAACTTCAGCGAGAAATCGAAACCATCGAAAAACAACTCCAGGTATTGGAACACCGCAAAACCGAATTGGAATTAACGCTCAGCAATCCTGAATTTTACAAAAATGGAGAACAGGCTAAAAATATCACAGCAGAATACCGGAAAACAGAACAAGAAATTGAAACGCTTTATGCACTCTGGTCAGAACTTGTTGAAAAGCAGGAACAATTAAATCGTGAAGATCATTCGTTAATTCATTAATTCTTTATCAGCATCAGGAATTTCTTCTGCATGATGTTTAACAATACGGGCATGTGTAAGAAAAATGACTTCCTCTGCAAGATTAGTCGACAAATCTGCAATACGCTCAATATTACGGCTGATACGGCTGTACTCAAGAGCTGTTTCGATAATAACAGGGTTTTCTTTTACTGAATGAATGACATGTCGCGTTACACTTCTGTTAAGTTCATCGATTTTATCATCTGATAACAACACCGAACGAGCAAGAGCTGCATCAACAAGGATAAAACTATCAAGGGCATCTTTGAGCATACGACGGGTTTGAGTTGCCATTCCTTTTATTTCAGGGAATATTTCAAGCTGCGGAGTTTTTTGAAGATTCAAAGCAGCCTGAGCAATATTCACAGAGTGGTCACTAATTCGTTCAAGGTCATTGTTTATTTTCTGTGTTGCTATAATTAACCGCAAATCCCCTGCAACAGGTTGCTGTAACGCAAGTAAATCGAGAATAGCATTATCAATTTCAATTTCGAGTGCATCGACCCGTTTGTCGAATTGAATAACTTCCCTCGCTAGATTTGTATCCGATTGTAAAACAGCTTGAATAGCATGCTGAAAATTATCCTCCACGACACTTCCCATTTTAATAAGAAGAGTCTTCAGAGATTCTAATTCCTTTTGAAAGTGGCGTTGCATAGACTCAATTCCTTTTTATTACAGGTCGCCTGTAATGTAATCTTCTGTTTGTTTGTCTTTTGGTATAGTAAATATTTTTTTTGTTTCGTCAACTTCAATCAGTTCGCCCATATAGAAGAATGCTGTATAATCACTAACGCGTGCAGCTTGTTGCATATTATGAGTAACAATAACAATTGTATAACGATTTTTCAACTCAAAAATTAATTCTTCAATTTTTGCCGTAGCAATTGGGTCGAGAGCGCTTGCAGGCTCATCCATCAGCAATACCTGTGGATCAACGGCTAATGCACGAGCTATGCAAAGCCTCTGCTGCTGCCCACCGGAAATTGCAAGACCACTTTTATGAAGATCATCCTTTACTTCATCCCACAACGCTGCTTGCCGTAGAGAACGTTCTACAATTTCATCGAGTGTCTTTTTATCTTTAATTCCGTTAATCTTCGGGCCATAAGCAACATTTTCATAAATAGATTTCGGAAATGGATTAGATTTTTGGAAAATCATTCCTATCTTTTTTCGTAACTCAACAACATCTACATTTTTCTGATATATATTTATCCCTTCAAAAATCACTTCGCCTTCAATTCGTACGTCATCTATTAGATCATTCATCCTATTCAGTGTTCTGAGGTACGTTGATTTACCACAACCTGAAGGACCGATAAGCGCCGTTACTTTATTGGGATAAATATTGAGTGAAACATTTTTCAGTGCATGCTTTGCACCATAGTAAACATTTACATTTTTGGTTTGCAGACAATAATTCTGATTCATGCTAGCTATTTCCACTCCGTCTACGTAATCGATATCTTAAATATGCCGCAAATAAGTTCAATGCAAAAGTGAAGAGTAGCAACACCATTGTTGTTGCGTATTGTATCCCCTGAGTTGCTTCGACATCAGCAGACTGTGTTGCCATGATATAGATATGATATCCTAAATCCATAAACTGATCCGATAAAGACGTTGGAATATTAGGTAAGAAATAAGCAGCTCCGGTAAAAAGTATAGGAGCTACTTCACCAGCACCACGACTGATGGCAAGTATACTTCCTGTAAGTACGCCCGTAAATGAATTCGGAATAACAATTTTCCAGATAGTTTGCCATTTTGTTGCACCGAGAGCTAAACTTGCCTCGCGTAGTTCACGTGGTACAGCTCGGATTGCTTCTTCTACAGAAACTATAACTACCGGCAGCGTTAACAAAGCCATTGTTAAGCTTGCCCACAACAAATTTGGTTGACCCCAATGAAGTGTATCCCCTCCATATAAAAACGAATCCATACCCTTGCCAACAAACTGAACAAAAAACCCCAATCCAAATAACCCATATACTATCGCCGGTACACCTGCTAATGTACCCACTGCAAAACGGATAAGTTGTGCAAACTTTGAAGTACTACTGGCATATTCACTCAGATATATTGCAGTTATTGCTCCAATAGGAACTCCTACGATTGTCATTATAATAACGCGATAAAATGTTCCGACTATAGATGGATAAATACCACCAGCCGTCATCCCTTCTGTTGGAGCTTCTGTCAAAAAATGCCAGGAAAAATTCTTAATACCATTGGAAGTAATGTTTACTAATATGATAAGAATAACAGCAAAAATAAATACTGCTGAAAACAATGTTACCAATACTGTCGCAAGTCCTACAAACGATTTCTTTGACATTTCTGATATTATCCTCCACGAAATCGTTTTATGAGCCTACGACGAATATAAAATTCTGCAATAACATTCATAATAAACGTAAAAACGAAAAGAATTGATCCAAGAAGGAAGAGAACATTATAATGAGTTTCGCCAAACACAACCTCAGCCATTTCAGCTCCGATTGTTGCAGACATTGTACGCACAGGATCGAATGGATCGAGTGACATAATTGCTGAATTACCTGTAGCCATTAATACTATCATTGTTTCACCAAATGCTCGTCCAATTCCCAATAGTACTGCTGCAAAAATACCAGGTATAGCAGCTGGAAAAATTACAAAGAGTGTCGTCTGCCACTTTGTTGCACCCAATGCAAGACTTGCTTCAGAATAAGTTTTTGGTACAGTTGAGAGCGCATCTTCAGTAATCGTATAAATGACAGGAATAATAGTTAACGCTAATGCAACACCACCGATAAATGAATTCAACCGGAACATATAACCGAATGTATCCTGAAACCATGAAGCCAGAACCATAAGAGCAAAAAAGCCAATCACAACAGTAGGAAAACCAGCAAGTAATTCGATGGCTGGTTTAAAGGTTTCACGAGCCCACTTTGGTGCAAACGAAGAAGTAAAAAGTGCGGCTAGTATTGCTATCGGAGCTGCGATGAATACTGCTATAAGAGAGACTTTTAAACTTCCCAAAACAAGAGGAAAGATTCCATACCTCGGCTTTAACGACACGGGCTGCCATTGAGTCGATAAAATATTACTCCATCCTACCTCTTCTTTTTCCTCCTTTAGCATTTGACGCTGTGAATCTATTACATTGTTTTCAACATCCCCATATGTTTCTTGTGTATATTCATCTGTAACCGATACTTGATCACCTTCGCTTGCAATAAAAAAAGGTAATGCTTCCCGAAAAACAAACACAAAAATCAATATAATAAATGCAAACGAAACAAAAGATACTAAAGTTATAATACTTTCAGCTATAACTTCACCTGGTCTGAATTTCTTTTTAATAAGAGAAGTTAATTGATTTTTACCCAATTATTAGCCCTTACGTTATATCACTTTGCCATTAGCAACGTATCAATATATACACATTATGTTATATAATCGTTAAGCCAATATTAAGAAATTGTTAACAACCCAAAAACAAACCGTCACCATTAAGCTATAGGTGGTGACGGTTTGTCGTTGAACAAATACTTATCGTACCGGGAAATATCCTACTTTTGTTACAATTTCCTGTCCTTCTGGGCTTAAAATCCAATCGATAAACTTTTTTATTTCTCCAGTCGGTTTTGATCTTAAATAAAGATAGAGAAAACGGGAAATCGGATACTTGCCGCTTTTAATGTTCTCTGCAGTTGGAGCATAGCCAACAGATTTTGCATCTTTTTTAATTTTTAACTGTTTTACCCCTTTACTATATGCAGCTCCTCCATAACCTATACTGTTTTTATCTTTTGCAACAGCATTGACAACGGCTGCAGTACCTGGTAGGCTTTGAATAGTTGGAGTAAAATCTTCTCCTTCTAAAACAAAATCACGGAAATACATATAAGTTCCTGAACTATTTTCACGGCTGTAAAGAATAATCCGTTCGTTGTTGCCACCGACTTCTTTCCAGTTTGTGATTTTACCAGTATAAATTGCTTTTAGTTGCTCTAAGCTCAGTTCTTCTATCGGATTATGTTCATTTACATAAACAGTAAGTCCATCGATAGCTACTTTAACTTCTACACCCAATGTATTATATCGTTGTTTAAGCTTCTCTTTTTCCGAATTTTTTATAGGACGCGATGAATTACAAATATCTGTTGTACCATTAATGAGTGAGGATATTCCTACTCCCGATCCTCCTCCTGTAACCTGAATAACAACATGTGGATTTTTTTGCATATACAATTCTGCCCAACGCTGAGAAAGAATAACCATTGTGTCTGAACCCTTAACAGTTATTTTTTCTTTTACACTAAAAAAACCAAATGTTACAATTGCAACAAGAAATAACAGTAACTTTTTCATATAATTCTCTCCTTATATGTGAATACGTTAAAATTTATATTGAATACGGAAAGTAAAGATATCATCTTTCAGATCCTGTGAATATACTTTTAAAGTTGACGAGGTCGTCTGAGGATTGACTCTGTCATTGCTGACCATTTCGTAATAAGCAGTAAACTTGATGTTTGCATCATAGTGGAAAATCCATCCAAAACCGAGTGTACTGAATTTAATATCTCCTAATCCCATCAAACTCCCTGGTATACCAATATTTTTTGCTGAAGCATCATTATTTGGTTCGTATACATCGTATTTTACAACAACCTGGTGTTGAAGTCCGATATTTTGAATATAAGAAACGTAATAGCCCCAAAAGTTTCTTTTATAGAGGGGAGTTACAGTCGTACCGGGATTGTAAAAAACACTCGATGCTTGTGTGCCTGGTTGTACTCCCTTAATTGCTTCACCTCGCAATGAAAAACCACCAAGAAGTGGCAAATCGTAGTATAACTGAACATCAACTCCATAATATGTTCTTTCAAAATATTTTCCAATATTCGCAATGGATGAATCAACTGTAGCAATTTTTGAATATACATAACGAGAGTTACTTCGTACTGCACCGGAGTAAAACGAGAAACCACCATCTATTGCCAGGTTTTCTTCCTCAAAAGGTAGCGAAAATCCAACTCTGCCAATAATATCTTTTCTGTTATCAACTTCATTTGCTACACCTGTTCCATTAAAAGCGCCAAGTTTTAGATTAAAATGACTAAGGAAACCATCCTGAGGTAGAACTTCTACTTTTACCCCTAAATCTCTTTCACCGGGAAATAACGTCTGAAACATTCTGCTCCGTTCTGGTGATTCACGATTTGATGATGAATACGAAATTTCAAATCCAAAAGGTCTATCGAATACACCGGCTGTCAGGCTTACAATTCGAAGCCATGGTTCGCGAATCATTACATACGCATCTTTTATTCCGACACCATTCTGAGTAACATCAATTTGAATCACATATTGTGTCAGATCATTATCGTAAGTAACTTTTAACCGCCCTCTGCGAACTAAAAAGCGAGATGATATATCTTTTCCAAATGATCCTCCTGAAAAATTACCGATACTTGAATAACCAGATGTTGACGCACCATTCCATCCTCCACTTCCGTTTGTTGTCTGAAACTGAGCATGAATATACCCACTCAGTTTTATTTTTCTTAATGCATCCAAATTGTTTTTCATCTCAGTTATTGTTTCCTGTATTCCCTCCAGTGTTCCCTTCAATTCTTCAATATCCGGTGATTCTTTTATATCAGGTGCTTCCTGAGCCAATAACGGCAAAGAACACATTACTGCTATAAACAAAAATTTCCTACCCATACCTTCTCCTTTTATTATTAATCAATTAATTAAACTAATATTTACACACATGTGCAAACCACTTTTAAGCAATCCCCCCATCATTCAAGTAGTTGTTTTGTAATTTTGTGCTAAAAACCGTTACAATTTACTATCATATTGTTAACTAACATTTATCTGAATGTTACCAAATTGTTAAAGAGAGGTATGGACAAGTTAATAGGTATGATAATAGCAGCTAGTATATATGAAAATAATAATTATTAGAGTTTTTACCGTACAACCAAAGCAAATATTACCAAGGCAAAAACGATAAGGCAACTTAATGCAAAAAACTCAGCATTTTCTATTCGCCTCATTGACGAATTTATTTCATCTTCCGACATAAAAAAGGTGTTTATTATTATTTCAAGCATAGGATTACTCCTTTTATTTATTTCGGGTAAGATAATAAGAAACTATTATGAGGGTTTAAAAACAAAGTAAAGAAAGTGTTAATTAATGTCGGAGGTTTCTATTTTTTTAATAGAAAAGAAAAAATGCTTCCTTTGCCTAACTCGCTTTTAACAGTAATCGTTGAATTATGTGCTTCAATAATATGCTTGACAATCGCTAATCCAAGCCCTGTACCACCCGCATCTCGGGATCTTTCCTTATCTACTCTATAAAACCTTTCGAAAATTCTATCATGATGTTCTGCAGAAATTCCTATACCTGTATCTCGTACAGATACTCGAACATACTCGCCTTCATGTTCAAGATGTATAGAAACTTCGCCACCTGGTTGTGTGTACTTAATTGCATTATCTATCAGATTACTTAATACCTGAGCGAGTCGTTCTCTGTCACCAAAAACAATCTGCTCATCACTGACATCATTTTTACAAAGCATGAGATTCAATTTTTTTGAAGATGCAGTTTCGCGGTATTGTTCAATAACATTTTCAGTTAACTCCACAATGGGGAAATAACGGAAACTCATCTTCATATCACCTGATTCAATACGCGATATTTCAATGAGATCCTGTAACAGTGCATTCAAACGCATGGCATTTGCATGAGCTTTTTCAAGGAAGTCTCTGCTAACAACCGGATCGTTTATTGCACCATCGAGAAGTGTTTCTAAATACCCTTGCAACATAAATATTGGGGTGCGGAGCTCGTGCGAAACATTCCCAAGAAATTCACTTCGTATTTTTTCCAACTTTTTGAGTCTTACGATATCGGAGTTTAATCGTTCGACCATTGCATTAACAGCCTGTGCAACTTCTCCGATTTCATCTTTACTTTTAATGTTAATGCGCAAATCAAGGTTCCCATCCTGAATTTCTCTGGCAGCGCGTCCGATGGTTATTAATGGTTTTGAAATACTTCGCGAAATAAAAACGCTTGCAATAAACATTATAATTGTAACAATAACAGCAGCAACAATTATTTCCATCCGCAACTCAAAGATCATTTGTTTGACATCTGTTGCTGGTATACTTGCCTGTATATATTCAGCCTGAATTAAATTACCACGTTGATAGTATTTATCAATTTTTCTGGTAATATATAAGTTTTCACTATATGTTGTTTCATTAAAATGGATACTCTTTCCTTTTCCTTCTTTAGCAGCACTAATTTGTTCATGATCAAAAGTATCTTTTAATAAATCTTTTTCTCCGTTTAAAGCTTCAGAATCGTACAAAACATTATTACTGTTATCAAATAATTTAATACGAATTCTACTTGCTTTAACTAGCGAAGTAGTGTACGAAAAGTTTTTTGTTGTATCATTGACAAATGAAGTCAGAACAATATCTGTGAGTTTCTCTAAGTTTTCAATCATCCACCGTTTAAAATACGTATCTATTTCGTAACTGATAAGCCAACCAACGGTGAGGAGTGTGAACACAGATAAAGAGACAAAGAGGAGCAAAAATTTAGTACGTATGTGCTTCATTCTGTTCTTAAACGATAACCAACACCTTTAACAGTTTCAATCATTGATCCAACCTGACCAAGTTTTTCTCTGATTTTACGTATATGAACATCTATTGTACGATCGACAACATAGACATCTTTTCCCCAAATACTATCAAGAAGCTCTTCTCGGGAAATAACTCTATTGGCATACCGTGCAAGATAAGCGAGCAATTCAAATTCCTTTTTTGGGAAAAACACATCATTCCCTGCAACTTTAACTGTGTAATTAGCAACATTAATTTCTAACTGCGGAAATCGGATTATCTCCTCATACAATCCTTTGCGATCTACACCTTCAGTGCGTCGAAATGTTGCTTTAATCCGAGCGATCAATTTTCTGGGACTGATAGGTTTAACAATATAATCATCTGCTCCCAACTCCAAACCTAGCACTTCGTCTAGTTCTGTACCTTTTGCTGTAAGAAATAGTATAGGAATAGATTCAGTTTCCTTTTTCTTTTTAAGCTCACGTATCACTTCCCATCCGTCCATAGCAGGCATCATAACATCGAGAATAATTAGGTCAGGCCGTTCCTGTGCTTTAGCAATTGCTGTTGCACCGTCGTGTGCTACATCCACCTGAAAACCTTCCTGTTCAAGGTTATATTTCAGTAATTTTGTAATATCTATTTCGTCGTCAACGACTAAAATTTTTTTATTCATAACAATAACACCTCACTTTCAATGTAAAATATGAAAATTTGGAGTAAAGAGGAATTGTAAACAGTGTTAAGGAATTGTAAAATGAATAGAAAAACAAAACCCCACGGCCAGGGGAAAACCGTGGGGTTCGGGGGATTTTACCTACGGCCACTACCAAACCGTAGGTGTGGGTATATCAATTATAATATATTAACAATACTTTGTCAAGTTGTTATATATTTTTTCGTTTAAATAATTTATGTAAACTTTTGATTTGGATTAGTAAATTTACAATATCATAAACATTATATAAACCAATAAAGGTGAACTATGCAAGCAGATGTTTTAGCAATCGGTGCACACCCCGACGATCTCGAATTAGGTTGTGGAGGAACAATTGCAAAACTTATACGACAGGGATACAATGTTGCTCTTTGTGAGCTTACACGAGGAGAGCTTGGTACACGCGGAACAAAAGAAATACGTGCACAGGAAGCAGATAAAGCTGCCGAAATACTTGGTGTTGCCAAACGATACAATTTGGAATTGCCCGACGGTAATATTGAAGTGAATCGTAAAAACATTCTCAAAATTGTTACGTTGATTCGCGAAGTACGACCTGCTTTATTAATTATCCCTTATGGCATCGAGAGACATCCTGATCATGTTCACACGCATCTTTTGTGCAAAGAAGGTTGGTATTATAGCGGATTAGAAAAATTAAAAACTACCTATCGAGGTAAAGAACAAAAACGTCACCGTCCACATCATTACTTTGAATTTATTCAGTGGTACGAATTTGAACCGAGTTTTATTGTTGATATCAGTGATACATTTGAAATAAAGATGAATGCCGTACGAGCTCACGCTTCTCAGTTCTATAATCCTCAAAGCAAAGAGCCGGAAACAAAATTAAGTCGTCCCGATTTCCTGGAAATTATTGAAACACGTTGCAGATATTACGGTTCTAAAATAGGTGTTAAATATGGTGAACCGTTTATTTCTCCTTTTTCACTTGGTATTGACAACCTTTTTACACTCAAAATTATTCAGGGTTAATGAGGGTTAATAAAAAAGCTCAACATCAGAACGATGTTGAGCTTTCAGAATTAAAAATAAATCATCACTTACACGATATATGTAGATGATGCAGTATCCCCACCTCTTCCAGTCCAGTTTGTATGGAAGAATTCACCGCGTGGACGATCAATACGTTCGTATTGATGTGCTCCAAAGTAATCGCGTTGAGCCTGAAGTAGATTGGCTGGCAACCACTTATGACGATACCCATCGTAAAACATTAGCGATGATGTCATCGATGGTATTGGAATTCCTAACTGGACAGCTGTTGCAACAACTTTTCTCCACGATTCATGGCAATTGGCCATAATCTTTTTGAAATATGGATCGAGGAGTAAGTTGCTAAGTTGCGGGTTACGGTCGTATGCTTCCTTAATTTTTCCAAGGAAGACACTCCGTATAATACACCCATTCCGCCATAGCAGAGCTATTCCACCATAATTCAAATCCCATTTGTATTCTTTTGCAGCTTCTTTCATCAGCATAAAGCCTTGAGCATAGGAAGTAATTTTTGATGCATAGACAGCTTTACGTATATCTTCTATAAATTTCTTTTTGCTTCCGGTAAATTTCTTTTTTGCGGGTCCTTTCAGTACTTTAGATGCTGCTACACGTTCTTCTTTTAATGCAGATAAACAACGGGCAAAGACAGCTTCCGAAACCATTGTCATTGGAATACCCAAATCAAGTGCTGCAACACTTGTCCATTTACCAGTACCTTTTTGTCCGGCTGTGTCAAGTATGTAATCAAGAACGTATTTATTATTTTCATCTTTATAGTTAAGAATGTCACGTGTTATTTCAATAAGGTACGAGTTTAGCTCACCTTCATTCCATTCTGCGAAGACTTTATGCATTTCTTTGTTACTCATGCCTAACCCTTCTTTCATGATATGATATGCTTCGCAGATAAGTTGCATGTCTCCATATTCAATGCCGTTGTGTACCATTTTAACAAAATGACCGGCTCCATCGTTACCAACCCAATCGCAGCATGGTGTACCATCAGCTACTTTTGCTGCAATTGCTTGGAATATTGGTTTAACATGAGGCCATGCTGCAGGTGAACCACCTGGCATAATCGACGGTCCACGGAGAGCACCTTCTTCTCCCCCCGAAACACCGGTGCCAATGTATAACAATCCTTTGCTTTCGAGATATTTGGTTCGGCGAATTGTATCAGGAAAGTGTGAGTTGCCACCATCAATAATAATATCTCCTTGCTCAAGAAGCGGTAGTAATTGTTCGATGAATTCATCCACTGGTTTTCCGGCTTTTACCATTAACATTACACGTCGTGGTTTTTTAAGTGATTGCACTAACTCCTGTAATGAATGAGTGCCGATGATATTTTTACCTTTCGCCCGACCTGCGAGAAAGTTATCTACTTTCTCAACTGTACGATTGTATACGGCAACGGTAAATCCATGGCTCTCCATATTGAGCACAAGGTTTTCTCCCATTACCGCCAGCCCAATCAACCCAATATCTGCTTTGTTTTCCATAGCTTTATCCTTCCTTATGTTTAGGTTTTAAATATTTTATTGTTACCTTTCTGTTTTTTAACGAAATCGATTTTTGTATGCCCACAGACCAAGTGCCGGATTAGAAATATAAAACACCTCTTCTCCGTCCGGCATTATATTGAAGCCATCCTGAAGTTGTTCCGGATTGTACCGACATATCATTGTTGTAAGATCAGCATATTCAAAATTTACACTTTCTATTTCCTCTTTCGACAAATGTCCCGGACAGTAGATTATTTTAAAGCGTCCTTCCGATGAACCATGTATTAAATGAGCAGCTGCACTGAGATTATTCTGAAGTTCTTCTTGTTCATCGACAAGTTGTAATACTTTCGGCGTACCAACGTAACCGTATTTTCGTATGAGCTGATCAATTTGTTTGTCTTCGCCAAACTCTTTTAAGCCTGGTGCAAGAACAATGAGTTCTCCATTGTCATCAATCGCCATCCGTGTACGGTATATGCTTTTATTGCCAAGCCATGTACTTTTGAATTCCGAAGGGTCGAGGTAAACAACTACTTTTTTTAATGGTTTATCAAGCATCTGAAAGTTTACTTTTAAAGAAAGGTCGGCTGCGAGTTTAAAACACTCAATATCATCTCCAATATAGAGCCCTCTAACCTTCAGCTGACTGTCATCACCACGCGCAACAACTGTCTGAATATAAATAATCGGCGGCAATTTATTTCCAAAATGATCAGAAGCATAGTTATAGACACGGCGTACCGGATTATCGGCTCTCCCCATTATTCTTTCCATTCCGTAAACAGCCCCTAAAAAATGGCTTTTGTTTATTCCTTCGGGTCCACCAGTACCAACAAAAATATTTTTATTGTAATTTGCCATTCCAATTACTTCATGTGGAACAACCTGTCCGATGCTGAGTATTACATCAAAACCGCCGTTCAGCAATAATTTGTTGACCTGAGCCTTCCAACTATAATGTAATTTTCCTTCGGATTGTTCTTCGATAAATTCTTTCGGTACTTCACCGACTGTTACAACATCATTTCTCCAATCATGGACACGGAATAGTGTACGAGGTGTGGCTCCGAACATTGTTTCAATTTCTTTCTCCGTCATCGGAGCATGAGTACCGAGAGCAGGTAAAATATCTGTTAATCTCTCCCTATAATATTCCCAGGCAAGTCTTGTCAGGACACCGGCATGTGAGTGAAATCGGGTAAAATCAGGTGGAATTGCTAAAATTTTTTTACCTCCGATTTTTTCGAGTGCCTGAAACAAAGCTTCCCTTAAATCCTGTTCTGTTAAGACATCAGTTTCCGAACCACGCGCATAGAGGAGCATTGTTAAGCCCTTTCATTTTTTTGTTCAATAGAATACGTTAACCGTATCTATTGTAAATAACAATGAGAGATACCACAGCAACTGTGGTATCTCAGAAGATAAATTATCGTTGAATACGTGCCGAACCACCTTTTGCAAAGGCACGCACCTGATCGACTGTTACCATTGTTGTATCGCCAGGTGTAGTAGTCAGAAGAGCTCCATGAGCCCATCCAAGTTTTACAGCTTCTGCAGGTGATTCACCTCTTAAGAGTCCGTAGAAAAAGCCTGCAGCGAAACCATCACCACCTCCAACCCGATCATAGACATCGAGGTCACATTGAGGTGAAATGAATGTCTGGCCGTTAACCCATGCAACAGCTCCCCATCGATGTCGGTTGGTCGAATATACTTCACGAAGTGTTGTTGCAACTACTTTTACATTGGGGAATTTTTTTGTTACGGTTTCAATCATTTTAAAGAAAACTGTCGGATCAAGTTCCGATTGTTTTTCGACATCGACACCAGGGATACCAAGACCTTTTTGTAAATCTTCTTCATTGCCAACGAGTACATCGACGTGTTCTACTATTTTTGCTATTACTTCGGCTGCTTTTTGTTCACCGCCCCAAATGTTCCAGAGTTTTGCACGGTAGTTCAGATCAAAACTTGTTACTGCTCCAACTTTTTTTGCTGCTTTCATTCCTTCGATAATTACCTGACCAGTAGTTTCGGATAAAGATGCAAAAATTCCTCCACTATGGAACCAACGAACACCGTGAGAGAATATTTCGTCCCAGTTGAAGTCTCCTGGTTTGAGCATTGCTGCTGCTTCGTTGCAACGATTATAGAATACTACCGGAGGACGAACACCGTAGCCGCGATCGCTGTAAACAGTTGCCATATTAGGACCGTTAACACCATTGTGTTTGAATTTTTTATAAAATGGTTTTACACCCATTGCTTTGACACGTTCGGCAATTAAATCACCAATAGGGTACTCAACCAAAGCTGTTGCAATACCGGTGTTCATTCCAAAGCAATCTGCAAGGTTGGCTGCTACATTAAATTCACCACCGCTGACATGAATTTTACATTCTGTTGCTTTACGGAATGGTACTATTCCAGGATCTAACCTGTGAACTAAAGCACCGAGTGATAACAAATCAAGTGAGCCTTCTGATGGAATATTTAAACCTGTGCTCATACGTACTCCTTCCTTTCTTATATAGTTGTTATTAACGTTTTATTCGTGCGCTTCCACCTTTTGCAACATGGAGTAACTCATCGAGTGTAATCATGCTTGTATCGCCACGGGTTGTCATTAAAAGAGCACCATGAGCAACCCCAAGATTGACACACTCCTGTGGAGATTTTCCGGTTAAAAAGCCATACGTGAAACCAGATGCAAATCCATCACCACCACCGACACGATCTTCTATTTCAAGTCCCGGCATCTGAATACCATCATAGAAAGTACCTTCTGCCCACATAATTGCAGACCAATCGTTGATCCCTGCAGATTTTACTCCCCGAAGTGTTGTGCCAACAACTTTTATGTTCGGAAAATCCTTTACCACTTTTTCAACCATTTTTTTGAAAGCTGTTGTATCGAGTTCTCCTTTTTCTACATCTACACCTTCAACTTCATAGCCAAGTACTTTCTGAAAATCTTCTTCATTCCCTATAAGACAATCGATATAAGGAACCAACGGACGGGTTGTTTCTATGGCTTCCTTGCTTGTCCAAAGCTTCGATCTGAAATTCAAATCGTATGATACAATTGTACCAGCTTCATGTGCTGCTTTAATTGCTTCTGCTACCACTAACCGTGTTGAAGGCGAAAGAGCCGAGAAAATTCCACCGGTATGGAACCATCGCACTCCCTGCTCTTGAAACAATTTTTTCCAGTTTACTTCGCCTTGCTGAATGCCGGCTGTTGCAGAGTACGCGCGATCGTATAAAGTAACCGAAGCACGTGGTCCAAACCCGACTTCTGTAAAATTTAAACCAATTCTATCTTTTTTACCCATACCATCATATTTGCGGGTAATGGCATAATCAATATTTACACCAACAGCTCGTGCATGATTGCGAATGATGGCACCTATCGGTGAATCGTTCAAACCACCGACCCAGCCAGTTCGCAAGCCAAGACGTGCAAGAGCGTAAGCTACATTGTATTCACCACCTCCACACCAAACCTCGAGGTAAGGTGCAAATTCGATTCGTTGATGTCCTGGAGGACTTAGACGAACCATGCATTCGCCAAGTGAAACAAGATCAAATGTTGTTTGAGATGTTTCTTTAATACGTAAAGACACGGCAGTATCCTTTCTCTTAAGTTGAAATGATATGTTACTTCAGCCAATAATGTACAAAAACTCTTTAAGAGCTTTTAGTCAGAAACAATTGTACGAAATCCTAAACTATCAAGCACAGGTTGCGCTATAACCTGGCTTGGATTTAAATATACAACTCTGTTAAAAAATTCGCGCCTGATTCTGTATTCAGCCCGTAATTTCATAAAATATGATTGATGATGTGCAGAATCCAATTCTATTATTTTCCTTAGATTTCTGTCATCTTCTTCTATATCGTATGCCTGTTGTATTGCGTACCGTATAATTTTTCTGTAATCCGTAAGGTTTTCAGGTATTATAATAGCTGCTTCATCAGGTGATAATATTGTATCGATTGTCCAATTTGGATTAACATTTAAAAACTTACAGGCTTGTTCATATACCATTCTACATGCATTCAGCTTACCATCAAGTGAATAGCCTGCGATATGAGGTGTACCAAGCATTACAAGCGAAAGCAATTCGGTATTAATAATCGGTTCACCTTCCCACACATCAAGTATCGCTGCCGAGAGATGGTTATTTTTGAGAGCATCAATTAATGCTTTGGTTTCGACAACTGGTCCACGTGATGTATTGATAAGTACAGAGCCACGTTTCATTTTACCTATTGTCGTACTGTTAAAAAGATGATAGGTTGCATCTTCACCACTTTTTGTAAGCGGAACGTGAAGTGTAATAAAATCGGCATTAAAAAGCTCATCCAATGGTTGATAACGTGGATCTTTTGTACTTCGGGCTAATGGAGGATCATTAAGGAGTACATGCATTCCCAATGTTGCAGCAACACGCGCCACCTTGCTTCCAACGTTACCAACTCCAACGATGCCGATAGTTTTTCCTTCCAGTGGTTCCCCAGTGCGCTCCGACCATGTAACAAGAGCCGCTGCAAGATACTCTGCAACAGAATTTGAATTACTTCCCGGCGCACTGACAAATGTAATACCTTTTGAAGCAAGATATGCTTCATCGATATGATCGGTACCAATTGTAACAGTACCGACAAAACGAACTTTACTACCCTCCAATAGTTGTGCGTTCACTTTTGTTTCTGAACGCACAACCAAGAGATCTGCATTTCGAACTGTATCGGCAGTTACTTCGAGTGTATCGAGTGGTATCACAGTACCTAACTTTGAAAATGCCTCGACAACTGCAGGTGTATGTTTATTTACTACAATCACAGGCATAAATAACTCTACACACCTGAATATGCTGAAAATCCACCATCAATTGGTAGAACAACACCTGTAACAAATTTGGCTGCCGGCGATAACAACCATAACGTTGCCCCAATGAGATCTTCAGGAGACCCGAACCGACCCATTGGAGTATGTTCAAGAATCTTTTTACCTCTCGCAGTTAGTTCGCCGGTCTCTTTATCTGTTAATAGAAATCTGTTCTGCTCGGTAAGGAAAAAGCCCGGAGCAATTGCATTAACCCGAATATTTGGTGAAAACTCCTGAGCCATATAAACCGCAAGCCATTGTGTAAAGTTGCTTACTGCTGCTTTTGCCGCCGAATAGGCAGGGATTCTGGTTAGTGGTCTAAATGCATTCATTGATGAAATGTTTAATACAACTCCTTCTTTCTGTTGTACCATTAACTTCCCGAATACTTGTGTCGGAAGAATTGTGCCAAGCAAATTCAGATCCGCAACGAACCGGAATCCTTCTTCAGGTAAATCGAAGAATGTTTGTTCCTGATTTGTTGTTGCTTTGGGGCTATTGCCACCGGCTCCATTGATAAGCATATCAACCTTGCCAAATGCTTTTACAACTTCATCAGCAGCTTTTTGAATACTATCTTTTTTCAGCACATCGATATAAACTACAATGCCTTTCCCTTTTGTTTTTTCTATTTTCTCAAGTACATGCTGTGATTGTTCGGGTGCACGATCGAGAATTGCTACATTCGCACCGCATTCTGCAAGGGCAATTGCCATTTCGCTACAAAGTACCCCGCCGCCACCAGTAATAGCAACTGTTTTTCCCGTAAAGTCGTAGATTTGTAAATATGCTTTTTTTTCCATACACACACGCTCCTTTATTATTAAATTTGTACTTGCTTCATTTTTGGTGCAAGCACATTAAAGATAACCCAAGCAATAAGATATGCAGTACCACAAATGAGGAACATAATATAGTATCCGGTTTCGATAGATCCGAGAGCTTTATAATAATCCAACACAACTCCGGCAAAACGTGCAATTAAAATACCGCCAACGGCTCCCGCCATTCCACCGATGCCGGTAATAGATGCAACTGCTTTTTTCGGGAACATATCTGATGCTGTTGTAAAAATATTTGCAGACCAAGCCTGATGTGCCGAAGCTGCAAAGCCAACAATAAGAATTGCAAACCACGGGCTATACTGACCTAATGCCTGAGCACTGACAACCGGTAATACACATAAAGCAAAAACTAACATTGAAAACCGACGGGCGCGATATACTTCCCAACCTTTTCCAATCAGATAACCAGAAAGCCATCCACCAAAGATACTACCAAACGTTGTCATTGTATATACAACAGCAATAGGTAAAGCAAGTTCTGTTTTAGTCATTCCATATTGTTTATGGAGGAACGATGGTAACCAGAACAAATAAAACCACCATACCGGATCTGTAAGTCCTTTGCCAATGAGGAATGCCCAGGTTTGACGGAAGGTTAGTAACTTAAACCAACTAACTTTTTCCGTCGGTGTGTTGTTTTGTTGTACTTCATCTTTGTCGCTATGAATGTATTCGTATTCCTCTTTCGAAAGATGTTTATGTTTGGCTGGGATTTCGTACATTTGAAACCAAAAAATTAGCCACAAGAGACCAATTGCACCGGTAATGATGAATGCCCACTGCCATCCCCAAAGTGCCGCTATAAGTGGAACCGATAACGGAGCAATAATAGCACCGACGTTTGAACCGGAATTAAAAATTCCCGTTGCAAGAGCTCTCTCTTTTTTGGGAAACCATTCTGCAACTGTTTTAATTGCTGCAGGGAAGTTGCCTGCTTCGCTGACACCTAACAATCCACGTGCAACAATAAAGCCGGCAGTACTTCCCGCAAATGCATGACCAATTGCAGCAAGGCTCCATACTAATAACGAAAGAGCATATCCCAGCTTTGTGCCTACTTTATCAATAAACCAACCAACCGAAAGCATTCCGATTGCATAACAAATCTGGAAAGCGATAACAACATTGGAATAGTCGGTTTCTGTCCAACCGAAAATTGGTTCAAGATAATCATCTTTCAATAAACTGATGACCTGGCGGTCGAGGTAGTTGATTGTGGTAGCGAAAAAAACGAGTGCGAGAATTCTCCATCGGTAACGACCGATGTGCTGTGTAATTGTTGTGCCTTCCATACGCGCTTTCCTTTCGTTTATTTGAGTGATTGTAACCAGCTTGTTACATTGTTGACTACTGCCTTACCAGTAAATCCAAATTCTTCAGCAAGTTTTTTCTCCGGAGCTGACGCACCGAATCTTTCGATGCCCAGCATCAATAATGGTTGACGGAAAATATCGCCCCACCCCATAGTGCGGGCTGCTTCTATGATAACAACTTTTGAAGTTGGAGGTACTACTGTATTGCGATACGATTCATCCTGCTGTACAAAGAGTTCACGGGATGGCATAGATACCACACGTACGCTATATGTTTTTTCAAGTTCGTTTGCAGCTTCAATTGCAACTGGTACTTCAGAACCACTTGCAACCAAAACAACATCAGGAGATGAACCTTTTTCTTTTTTAACAATATAACCACCGCGCGCAAATTCTTCTTTCGATAGTTGTTTTTCGCGTGGTACTGCACCAACTTTTTGTCGGGTTAAAATAAGAGCAGTTGGTCCGTGCTTACGACGCAACGCATAGGCCCACCCCAGTGCAACTTCCTGTGCATCACACGGACGTATTGTTACAACATTCATCATAGCACGTAATGCCGCAAGATGTTCAACAGGTTGATGTGTAGGACCATCCTCTCCGACAAAGATACTATCGTGTGTAAACACATAAACAACCTGAATTTCCATTAGTGCTGCCAGCCGAATCGGTGGACGCATATAATCAGAAAACACAAAGAATGTTGCCCCAAAGGGAATAAAACCGCCATAGAGAGCTAAGCCATTGAGAATGGCTCCCATACCATGTTCGCGTACACCAAAGTGGAAATTGCTACCGGAAAATGAATTTTTTGCAATTGATGTTTTATTCTTTAATAATGTATTTGTCGATGGATAAAGATCAGCAGATCCGCCAATGAATTCAGGCAATAACGAGGCTATTTTTTGCATGACTGTACCGGAGATGGAACGGGTTGCGCCCGAAGCCTGAGCAACGCTTGCAAGTAATTCTTCTTCAAGATTTTCTGGTAATTCTTTTTCTTGTTGACGGTGCCATTGTTTTGCAAGATCAGGGTTCGCTGCTTCCCAACTCCGGAACCGTTGACCCCAGTTATCGTATTCTTTCTTTAATTCATCTATTCGTGCTTTGAATAATTCAGCGACATCTTCAGGTACATAGAACTCTTTTTCCGGCCAATTGAGATTTCGTTTTGCTGCATTAAGTTCTTCTACGCCAAGAGGTGCTCCATGTGCCTCGGCTGTATCCTGCTTTTCAGGCGCACCATAAGCTATATGTGTTTTTGTAATAATAAGAGAGGGCCTTGCTCTTTCATTTTGCCCAGTTTCAATTGCGTTGATAATCTGGTTGTAATTATGGCCATCAATTTCCATTGTATGCCAGCCCATAGCCTCGAAGCGTTTTGCAACATCTTCAGAAAATGCGAGATCTGTTTTTCCTTCGATTGTTATGCCATTGCTATCGTAAAACACAATGAGATTTCCTAAACCGAGATGACCAGCCAGAGAAACAGCTTCCTGACATACACCTTCCATCAAATCACCATCACCAGCAAAGGCATAAACATAGTGTGTACCAAACAAATCGTATTGTGGTGTATTGAACCGTGCAGCCATCATTTTTGCAGCTATTGCCATTCCTACTGCATTACCAATTCCCTGTCCGAGAGGACCTGTTGTTGTTTCGATACCGGGAATTAGACCATACTCCGGGTGTCCGGCTGTTTTACTGCCCCATTGACGAAAAGATTTCAAATCATCAATTGTGACATCAAAACCTGCAAGATGGAGTAAGGAATATAACAACATTGAACCATGTCCGCCAGAAAGCACAAATCTGTCGCGATTTGGCCACTGTGGATCCTCTGGATTAAATTTCAGATAGTTAAGCCACAATACAGCTGCACAATCTGCCATACCCATTGGCATACCCGGATGTCCTGAATTTGCTTTCTGGACACCATCAGCTGACAAAAAGCGAATGGTATTTGCTGCTTTTTTCATTTTGTTCTCATCAGTTATCATAGTACCCTCATAATATTGTTGTTATTGTTCTTCTGATATAAAAGGAAAATATCGTTTTGCATTGTAGTAACAAATATTTTGTACAATTTCGCCAACAAGTTTCAGATCGTTCGGTATGCGACCTGTTTCCATTTCACGACCAAGTATATTGCAAAGCAATCGTCTGAAGTATTCATGACGTGAATATGAAAGGAAACTTCGGGAATCGGTAAGCATACCCACAAACTGACTTAATACTCCCATATTAGAAAGTGCTTCGATCTGTCGTGTCATTCCATCCCATTGATCAAGGAACCACCATGCTGCACCATATTGTATTTTGCCAGGCACCTTACCATCCTGAAAATTTCCGATCATAGTTGCCATTAATTCATTATCCCGTGGATTGAGGTTATAAAGAATTGTTTTGGTCAGCTTGTCATTTGTATCAAGTCGATCGAGAAACTTTGCAAGTGGTTTTGCTATTTCGAAATCACCGATAGAGTCGTATCCTGTATCAGGACCAAGAATACGTTTCATACGGCTATTGTTATTCCGAAGTGCTCCGAGGTGAAGTTGTTGTACCCATCCTCTTTCATAATCCATTATACCAAACTCGTACATCATTGCAGATTTAAACTTTAGTATCTCTTCCTGCGTAAGTGCTTTTTTCTTTCTTGCCTTCTGGACAATTTTTTTCACTTCTTTTTCTGTATAATCTTCCGCATAGGCAGTCTCAATTCCATGATCCGAAAGACGACAACCGTGTTCATGGAAATAAGAATGACGTACATGCAAAGCAAAAATAAGCGTTTCAAAATCTTTTATTTCGCAATTAGATACACTTTCGAGCTTATCAAGATAGGCATTGAAGGCATCGAGATCTTCGATCGCCATAGCTTTATCAGGCCGCCAGGCAGGAATTAGTTTTGTCTTCGTTTTTTTATTCACCGAATTCTTATACTTCGTGTGATATTCCAGCGTATCAACCGGATCGTCTGTTGTACAAACAACTTCCACATTCATTTGTTTAAGAATACCCTGCACTGTAAACTCAGGTTCCGCAAGCTTTGCATTGCATTTTTCCCAGATTGTTTGAGCAGTATCCTCATTTAATAACATTGTGTTTATACCAAATGGACGGTTTAGTTCCAAATGTGTCCAATGATAGAGTGGATTTCGAATTGTTTTTGGTACAGTCTGTGCCCACTTTTCAAATTTTTCCCAATCCGATGCATTGCCGGTAATATAGAATTCATAAACTCCACAAGTACGCATCGCTCTCCATTTATAATGATCACCGGCAAGCCAAATACGTGTAAGATTTTCAAACTTCCTATCCTCGGCAACTTCTTTTGGTGGTATATGACAATGATAATCAATAATCGGCAACTCTTCTGCATAGGTATGGTAAAGCTTTGATGCAGTTTTAGTGTCGAGCAAAAAATCGGGATGTATAAATTGCTTTTTCATAAACTGTCCCTTTATATTGTTAAAAAATTTCTCTCTAATCAATTGTTACACAACGTGATGCAGAGCTACACGTATTCCGGAATCGAGCATCCGTTTCAGATGCTGATGTACAGCCGGCAACAAGCCTTCAATAGTGGTTAAGTCACGATCCCACAGTGTAATATTGCTGAGTGTTTCTTCACAGAACCGTTTGCAATCGGTATCATACAATTCCCTTCGCAGCGCAAAAAAATCAAGCACATGAGGGTCGTCATTTACAACGTACGGTTGATTGTCGCGTATTCCAACAGAAGCACGGGTACTTTCGCGTTTACTTTTATAGTACAAAAGAATAGCTGCAAGTGAAAACGAGAGAATATTCGGTACAGATTTATTTTGTTCAACGTAGCCGATGAGTGATGGTAATACTCTGACCCTGAACTTCGAAATTGTATTCATATTGATACTTTGTAAAAGATGTTTAATAAAAGGGTTTTTGAAGCGTTCGAGCACCGTTGCAGCGTATTCTTTTTTCTTTTGTTCCGGCATATCAATTGTTGGCAGTATTTCTTCGTAAAGCCCTTTTGTTATAAATTTGCCCATCAACGGATCTCGCAAACTATCGAGCACTGTATCAAGCCCCAGCAGAAATGCTGGTACGCTGAACATTGTATGAGCTCCATTGAGAATTCGAACCTTCAAAGTCCGATATGGATTCAAATCATCAGTCCAAATTACGTTCAAGCCGGCTTTTTCAAAAGGAAGCTCTGCAGCAACATTGTTTCCAGCCTGAATTACCCACAAATGGAACAATTCTGAAGCAACAAGTAGTGAATCGTTATACCCGAGTTTCGATGCAACAACTTCCGCTTCTTCTTTCGGATAACCCGGCACAATTCTATCAACCAATGTATCGCAGAAGATGTTATGTTCTTTTATCCACTCAATGAACTTTGTTTCAAGGTTCCAGTCGATAGCGTGGTGTAAAATACATTGCCGCAGAATATATCCATTACTTTTTATTAATTCGCAAGGCAGAACAATGAGACCTTTTTCAGGATCTCCATGGAAATACTTAAATCGTTCGTAGAGAAATATGGTCACTTTTGCAGGAAACGATCGTGGACATTGACCTTCAGGTTTTGGCTGTGGATAGTATTCAATACCTGCCTCTGTTGTATTTGAAACCATATAACGTATATCAGGGTTGTAAGCACAACGAAGGAATTCTTCATACTGTGTGTATGGATTTATACCACGACTAACAACTGTGATAATATCGGTTTCTTCAACGGGATCACCATTTCGTAAGCCACGACGAAGTAACGTATAGCAACCTTCCTGTTCATTGAGTTGTTTTACCGAGCCGCTTTCAACCTGCTGAACAATAACAACACTCCCTTTGAACAATTTCTGACGAATCAGCTCGTGGAAATGCCATTCAACAAATGCACGAAGGAAATTTCCTTCTCCAAATTGAATAATCTTTTCCGCCATTTTTTCCAAAGAACCGATTGTAGTAACCGGTATTCGGGAGCTGTTTTCTTTTATAAAAGCACGATTTAATATTGGTTTTTGTTCAAAAGATAATACATCGTGATTCATCATTACAACGTAACACCTTTCTTCCAAATAGCAATTTCTTTGAATCCATTTATTTCATTTTTAGTTTTTTGTTCACCAGATGCTATAGAAAGCATAAAGTTAAACAGATCGGATGCCACCACATCCATACTGCGTCCCTCCGAAACAACCTGACCAGCATCGAAATCAATCCACTGTGATTTTGTCTGAGCAAGTAAAGAGTTAGTGGCAATTTTTATCGTTGGTACCGGAGCACCAAGCGGAGTACCTCTGCCGGTTGTGAAAAGAATGAGTACTGCGCCAGCTGCAGTCATAGCAGTGGTCGATACTCCATCGTTCCCCGGTGCATTGAGTAGCACTAGTCCACCGTGTTGTAGTTTTTGAAGTACCTCACCATATTCAAGCACATCAATAACGGTAGCTGCTCCACCTTTTTGAATTGCACCAAGTGATTTTTCTTCGAGAGTTGTAATACCTCCGGCTTTATTCCCCGGTGATGGATTTTCATATACCGGTTGTTTATGGTCAATGTAATATTGTTTAAAGCTATTGATTAATGAAACTACTGATGTAAAGACTTCTTCCGATACAGCACGTTTCATTAACTCCTGTTCAGCGCCGAACATTTCCGGTACCTCTGTCAACAACACTGTGCTTCCGCGAAGAGAAAGCTGTTCTGCAATTCTGCCAACCAGCGGATTAGCCGTAATGCCAGAAAACCCATCCGAACCACCGCACTTCATTCCTACCACAAGCTCGCTTACGTTGAACTTCTGACGCTGATCGTTTTTAACTATTTCATACAGCTCATTTACATACCGTAAGCCGGTTTCGATTTCATCTGGTACTTCCTGCGTGTCGAAATAGCGAATTCTTTCTTTTAACTGAGGAGGTATAAGTTCCAGCAAAGGTTCTAAGCGATTATTTTCGCACCCAAGACCTAAGAGTAAAACCCCGCCGGCGTTTGGATGTTGTGCCAGTGCTGCAAGAATGTGTTTGGTATTTTCTAAATCATCACCCAACTGACTACAACCATACGGATGATTAAAAGTAAAAACACCGTCGAAATTGATATTTCTTAGTTCTGAATTAGCACGGGCAGCAATTTTTTCTGCTGTTTTATTAACACAGCCAACAGTGTTAATAATCCAAATCTCATTGCGTATTCCAACACGTCCAGTTGCTCTCTTGTATCCCCAGAAGGTATCCTCAACAGCAAGAGTAGGAATTACTCCAAATACTGGTTCATATGTATAACTTTGTGTACCACTCAAACTGGTTTTTAAGTTATGCGAATGAACCCAGGAACCTTGTTCTATGTTTTTTGTTGCTGTACCAATACAATAGCCATATTTATAAACAGCCGAACCTTCTGTTAAGGGCACAAGAGCTATTTTATGACCTTTAGCAATATCTTCAGAGAGCGTTAGTGTTTGATTTGCAACCTGAAACTTTTCGCCTTTTTTCATATCAACTATTGCAACAACAACATTATCACGTGGGTGAATCTGCACAACTTTAACACTCATATCCTCTACACCTGTACAAGATGAAATGCAAATCCACCAATTTCTATATCGAGGTAAACTGTCTGTAGTTTACCATCTTTTTCGTTTTTCGTTTCAGGTTTAATACTTATCCCTTTTCTCTTCAAGTATGCAATTGCGCGTTCGATTGAATTTGTACCAATTGCAATATGCCCATGAGTGCCAAGGTATTGTCGCTTGAGTACTTCGAATTGTGTACCGACAAATATCGAACCGCTTGTAAAGTTCATAGCTGTACCAACAATATTGAATATCTGACCTGCAACAACTTCAGCCTCTTTTGCATCGGGCGTATTGATACCAATGTGACGAAGTGTAAAACCAAGCATCTTATGTACTGCCTGGGATGTGCGACGTGTAATTTCGTCATACTGATTGTTTTTGAGTAAATCTGGTTTTACCATCCAGCTTCCACCACAAGCCAATACACGTGAGAAACTTAAATAATCATTCAGATTTGTTTCGTCTATTCCACCGGTCGGAATAAAACTGACTGAGCGGAATGGTGCACTTATTGCTTTGAGATACTCAATACCACCATTTGCCTCTGCAGGGAAAAATTTTACCACATCAAGTCCGTATTCAAGTGCACGGCTAAGTTCCGATGGTGTAGCAATACCAGGAGTAATTGGGATATTTTCTTTTAAACAATACTCAACAATCGTCGGATTCAAACCAGGTGTAACAATAAACTGAGCACCCGCATCACGTGCTGCTTTTACCTGATCGATAGTAAGTACTGTGCCTGCACCAAGAAGCATATCAGGAAAAGCTTTTGCAATTCGTTCAATTGATTCACGAGCTGCAGTTGTTCGAAATGTAACTTCGGCCGCCGGTAGCCCGCCTTTAATCAAGGCATCAGCCAATGGTTCCGCATCGTCTGGTCGTTCGAGTACAATAACAGGTAAGATTCCTACTTCACCAATTTTTTTAAAAATATCTTTCATAGTCTTTCCTTCATTAATTATTCGTTTTAAAGTTTAATCTTAATATAAATCTTTTAACGAAAAGCCATCCATATCTTCAAACACCTGATTTTCACCACCCATTGCCCAAATAAAACTATAATTTTTTGTACCAACTCCGGCATGAATAGACCAGATAGGTGACAATACTGCTTGTTCATTTCTCAGAATAATATGTTTTGTTTCGCTCGGACGTCCCATCAGATGAACAACCAATGAATCAGGATCAAGATTAAAATACATATACACTTCCGACCGCCGTTGATGTGTATGAGGTGGCATTGTATTCCACACGCTACCAACCGCAAGTTCTGTTAACCCCATAACCAGCTGGCAACTCTGCACTCCGCGCATGTGAATGTAACGGTAAATAATTCTATCGTTTGCTGTTGCTGAACTTCCTAAATGCGACTGTTCTGCCTGCGACTGAGAAATATGCGTAGTAGGATAATCCTTATGTGCAGGATAGCTAACAAAGTAGAATTTCGCTGGCTGTTCTTTTATACGACTTGCAAAAATCACCTCACGCGAGCCTCGTCCGATGTATAAACCATCCTTATGCGCCATTACAAATTCTTTACCATCAACGATAATTGTACCTTCACCACCAATATTGATAACTCCAACCTCTCTTCGTTCTGTAAAACATTCTGCAGCCATTTCTTTTTTTGTTGCAAGCAGCTGAAGAGTACTCTGCACAGGCACTGCAGAGCCGGTAATAGATCGGTCAATATCAGAATATACCATCGGAATTTGATCGGGTACAAACAGCGTATCGATAACAAAAAGCTTTCGTATTTCTTCAGTTGTCATTCTACGAATGCTTTGCGGATCGGTTGTAAGTCGTACTTCCATAGAGAACCCCTTTCTTATTTACCAATAAATAATGGGAGGATATGGCGTTCGTATAGATTGTCTGTTACATGTGCTTCGATTGTTTGCCGCGCAGCTTTAAGAGCAGTTATGTATTCTTCTCCCATTTCAGCAGCAACACGGAACGAAATATGCACAAGTTGTCTGAAATCTTTATTCATCTTTGGATTTTTCTGATCGTGTTTTAACGCCGAAACAAAATCGTCCGAATTCCATGACGTAACAACAGAAGGTAGAGGGAGATTTGCTGTATTGATGCTGACCACTGTTTCATAGGGCTTCTTTAACTCTTCTATTCTTTCATATGCCTGTGAATAAATTTTCTTTGCTATTTTGAGCCCTTTCGCATCAGCAGCAAGTCCTGTTACTTCTTCGAGCCATGTTGTGCCGGCAGTTTTAAGATGTACCCCAGCATTGTATGTTTTGAGATGTTGATGAATAATCGGATACAACGAAAATTTATCACTGCCTGAGTGTACAGAGAGTTTTAATTCTGCAGGTAACCCAAATTTTTCTTTAGCAATATCTATCACACCGATATCACTTTTAAACTCATGCGAAAACGCATTCACATTACCGACATAATCGATACCTTTAAGGAATTCACCAGTAAACTTTGGTGCAACTGTTTGCACTCTCACTCCATAATGAGCTAGTCCTGCAAGGAAGAGATATAACTCAGGCGGTGTTTGTGGCTGGGTTGCCTCATCAACGGATACTTCGGTTATAAAATTTCCTTCTCCTTTTTTCTCTTTAAGATAATTATAAATGTTAACAGCCTCGAGTAAACCGAACAAATATTTCCTGGCAAACAATTCCAGATCGTTCCGGCTGAGTGTAATATCCGACTCAAATGCAGGATGACGAAGAGAACCGAGTACATGAGAAAGTTCATCAATAAATTGTTTTTCCTTCTCAGCCGATACCGGTTTACCAATGTAGTCTGCAACATCGAGAGTAAAGAAATCGCATGCACTTAAAAAGCGATCAACTGTTTTAAGATTAATATGATCTGCATCGACAAAATATGGGAGCTTCCACCCTTCTGCTTTTACTGCTTCATCAGCTTCTGCACGTGTTGAAGCTGGTTCCGTACCAATAATAGTGTGCTCACGATTTGATTTATTCCACACTGGTATGACTTCAACTCCCAGCTCGAGAGCTTTTTTCATAGACCGAAGCTGAGCCCGCCCTTCTAAACAAAATCTGTCTCCGATCCCCATTGAAAAAAGACCTAACGTCACTTGTGGTGCCATAGATTTGCCCTTTCATTAAATTTCGAACGATCGCCGTACAATTAATTACACCAAGAAGAGCCTTTTGATCGATCGTTGTGATTAAATGTTTTTACACAGCGCTAAGAAATACTTTTGTAAGATACAATGAAATAGTTATTTTTTCTACAAAAATCGAAAAAATAGTTCTCTTTCCTGTATGAACTTTATCAGTAAATAATCATAAAACATTTTAGCGAAGCAGTAGCAACCTGTGAGCAGAGCGTTCAATGGCATTTTGTACAATACAAAAATACACACCCGAAGAGAGGTTTTCTCCATTAAATCGGAAGGATTTTATACATGATCCTTCAATAAATCCTTCAAAGAGGGTTTGTAGAAGCTGTCCTACGGCATTATAGATTTTTACAGTAGACATTCCCCGATGTGGCAACGAAACAGTAATCGTCGTTGATGGATTGAATGGATTGGGATAACTGGTAACTCCCAAAACTGATACTGAATAGTTAACACGGACTTCTGTCTTCCCAACAATATGTAGAGATCCATCACTATCAATCTGCCTTAATGTATATTCATAAGTTCCTTGCGGTACATTCTCATCTACGTAAAAATATTCTAAAGGTACATTTGAGTTGCCGGCACCATGCACAAAAGCAACAACATTTGAATTTTCTGTATTCTTCTCTGTTCTCACAATTTCAAACCCATAGCAATTGTTTTCTGTAATCGTTTTCCAATGTAGAAGCACTCCAGTAGGATTAACATCTGCAGTAAACATTGCCAGTTCAACCGGCAAGATATCTTTTGTACCCTCTTCGTCGTTATGAGAATAATATGGTAACCGTGTTGGTATAAGCCGAAACTTCGGATCACCCACCACTACATCCATCCACGAAATTGATGGCGTTGCGCTGAAGAATGCTTCTGCTAAAGTGTAGCCATCTACATACATCGGGAATAATACACTGACATCGGACATTGCACTTGCGTATGGCTCGTACACATAACCTTTTGCACCACTAACACCTTCTGCTATCAAATCTGCAATAAGAGACTGACCATATATGGCTGGAGCAGTAAATGTGCGTGCCGATGTTGAAACGTACGTTTCAGCAATTGCACCTGGCAACCATTCAAAATGTGGTTGTGCATTTGTTGTATAAAGATGTTGATTTCTGTCGTTACTTCCCCAGCTTGCATAGCCCAATACGTGCGTTTTAGAAGTAACAAATGTTGTTTCAGAATCGAGCAGTACATTCATACGACGGTTTTGAAGCTGTTCTGCTGCCTGATTCATATAATTATTTAAATATGTCAGTAACGGATTCCATGTTGGATCCTGATCGAATACAAAAAGATGTATCGGAGGAATTGATGGTGGAATTGCCGATGTTTTATCTATCAAATTTATAATGTCTGTTTCTGTATAACCATCAAGACGTGTAACCAGATAGATACCATATTGTGATCGTGTAAAATCTGTAGCCTTACGATAGTAAGGCGAAATAACTCTTCCGTTTTTTCCGATTAGCGAGGCATAGGGACCCAGAATAAGCATCAGCTCACTTTCCACAGAGGAACTGGCTGTTGCAATCTGACGTTGCACTTTCAATGGCATTCCTTTGGTTGTTACAATGTAGTTTATACTATCCTTTAAATTACAAATTGTTAAAGCTGTTTCGACCTGTTCACGGAGCTGTTCAAATGTAACACTATCTATTTCTTCCTGTACCGGAGTTAAAACGCGGATAATGTTCTGCGGTGGGATGTTACGCTTAGCTGCGAAATATGTACCAATCCTTTCCGATACTTCGCTGTTCTGATTGATGAGCACTACAACATCGTTGTACGTCGATGTTTGCGCTATACAGATATTCCATGCAACGATGACTACTTTTTTTAATAATCGGCACTTCCACTTATACATATTTGCTTCTCCTTGAACTGTGCAAAGGAGAAGCAAACAATCACGTTGCCAGTGTTATTACATTAAGAGAAAATTGAATAACGTTTAATATTGAGCAAAAAGTGAGAATTTTATATGTGGAAGTAATTTTATTGCAAATGCTTTTAATATTATTAGTTGTATTTTCTACAAATAATAGAGAAAATATACACGTTATTAACTGAGCGCGACATCCAGAAACATCATAAGAGCAAATCCTATAAGTGCACCAATTGTCGAAACATCTGTACTTGATCCGCTTTGAGATTCAGGAATAAGTTCTTCCACTACTACGAAGATCATCGCTCCGGCTGCAAACGATAATGCATAGGGAAGAATTGGTTTAACGAATAAAACTAGACTTGCACCTATCACACCGCCAATCGGTTCCACGATACCAGACAATTGTCCGTACCAAAAAGCACGCATACGGCTAAAACCTTCGCGCCGAAGCGGAAATGAAATAGCTGCTCCTTCCGGTATATCCTGAATCCCAATTCCAAACGATAACGCCAACACAGACCCTAAAGCAGCTAGTGAGACATATTCACTCACAGCACCAAATGCTACACCGACTGCCAATCCTTCGGGAATATTGTGAATTGTAATTGCTAGTATCAACAATACACTTCGTTGCCAGGAGGTTCTGATTCCTTCTGCTTCATCTGTTTTCAGACTTAAATGGAGATGCGGCAATGTTTTATCAATGAGATAAAGGAACGTGCCTCCTGCTAGAAAACCAATAACAGCTGGTATCCATGCCACAGAACCGGTTTCTCGTTGCATTTCAATCGCCGGTAACAACAGTGAAAAAAAACTTGCCGCAATCATAATACCTGCAGCAAAACCAAGCAACGCATTCATTATTACTTTATTGATAGATTTAAAGAAGAAAACCATTGCTGCACCAAGCGCAGTAAATCCCCAGTTAATAGTAGTCGCAATCAGCGCCAGTATTACAGGACTTATGTTTTGAAGAGATTCGATATCCATAACCTTCCTTACGTTAAGTTTTTCTACAATTTAAAGCTTCAGCAGACATCTGTCAATGTATACATAACATTTGCTTTCGCTTAATAGTTCTGTAATGACTTAATCGAGTGGAAGTAACTGGAATACTGAATCCTTTATTCAGAAGAAGAAATCACTATGAAAAGTTTATGTAGCTACCTCAGAGTTATATGCTTAAGCAATCTCATAGTGCTTTGCACATTCCTTCCAAAAGTGTGCTACTCTTGTAATTCGTTTGGATTCATCATTTTTCAGAAGTGAGATACAGTTCATCAAAGCACGAAGAGTATGGTATGTACATTTCCACATATGGCTTTTGGGACTATATCTATGATACGGTTCCTTATCTACTCCCCCTTCAAACCAATCTCCGTATTCATAGTCAAGCACATACAGCTTAATGTATTCCCAGAGTTTTAGGAAATAATATCTGTATTGTTCTTCTTCAGGGAAAATATACGCAAACAGTAGCAATGCATTTAATCCTTCTGCCTGAGCCCACCACGTTTTTGTGTGTTTAATAATATCACAATGCTCTTTTCCCTTAAGATAACATCCGCCGTCAAAAAAACCTCCGCAAACTGGATCCCAGCCATACATTATTGCATGATCCATCATTTTTTTTGCAGTAATCAGAGTTTGTGTGTCGCTTTGCAGTTCAAGAACGTACGATGCTTCAAGAAGCAAAAAGGCAGTTTCGTAATCGTGTCCAAACGAAACATGATCCAAAGCATAGTATTGCCAATGTTCTTCTTTTGTAGCAGAGCTAAACGAAATCGGTTCCCACGTTGGTCTGAAAAATAGTTTCAGAAATCCCTGTTGAGTAACCATTGTATCTCTTATTAACTCTAACAACGAATGTAGTTGTTGCTTAAGAAACGGATCTTTCCATTGCTTGTAGAGCTCAGTATACGCTTCCAGTAAATGAATTGATGAATTCTGATCTTTTAAACCAACCTCTGCTTTATCATCAGCCTGCGTTTTGTATTCCGAGTTTTGGTCAAATGGTTTGCCTTCGGGTGTTAGAAACTGGAAGTAGCCACCATAGACGGTATCGTACGCATGTTCTTCAATCCAGTAAAATGTTCGCATCGCCCATTCCATTACCTCGTCGTCTTGTGTTTGGCCATAGAGTGCCGCTAAAGCAAAAAGTGCAAAGGCATTTCCGTAGGTACGTTTTTCATCAAACCATTTTCTCACATCAGTAAGTCCCCCTTGTTGACTCCGAATCTGAAAGAACCCACCATATGTAGCATCCCACATCGAATTACAAAGGAACTTAAAACCATGGTACGCCATCGTTATATAATCCGGAATACCACCAAAGAATTCGGAGCAGCGACTCAGCGACCAGATGTGACGGGCTTGTGATACAATCATTTTCTCCTGTTGAGAGTGAGGAGCCCAATTGAAGGAAAAATTTGTCAGGTAACCACCACATTCTTTGTCAATAACCAATGGATACCAACGTTTCAGAATACCCTTTTCTATAGCGTCATAAAATTCATTTACTAATTCCGCATTAGCGAGCATTACTACCTCCTATTATACCGAATAGATTAAAGCAACAGTAATGCCATCAACAACAATAAATTTTTATTTAAAAAAGAGAGATTTTATGACCAACAGGAAAAATGCATCGGAATGGAAACAATGAAAATGATAATTATTTACATATTAATAATACTTATCAGAAAATCTAAGCTGTGCTTGAATGAAACCCGCAATTCTTACTCAGTCGTTTTGCATAAACGTTTCCAGTCCGATTGTTATAAATACCAGCGGCGCATTCCAGTTAATACAAATTTCATTCGATGCATAGGATTCTACATCATCAATATACATCAGAGCAGGCAAGGGAGAAGGATATTGCAATCGGTCTTGCCGTCCTATATTTGGACCTCCCACAAGAAAACCAGGTACCGGTTCATCAATTCCATCGGCAGCAGAAATTCTATGGTGAATGTTTTTTGGTGAACGTTCTCCAAAGCCAGTAACAAAACACAAACTAAGTGGATTTCTGCCAAAAAGATAATCGACATTTGATAGTGCTGCATCCAGATATTGATATTCACCTGTAAGATAAAAGGCAACAAGTAACAACATACTTTGATTGGCTGCAATTGCATTGCTTCCCCATATAAAATCCTGTTTGTTAATTCCCATAACAATATCGTAAGCAGAATTCATTTTGTTTTTTACTAATGTATTTGCGAAAGTTAAAATCCGACCTTTCAAAACAATGGTGTCTATTATACCTGTAACTTCCTTGTGATATCTGGCTAATGTTATTAAACCAAGCATATTGACATCAGACCAGCTCTGAAGTATTAATTTTTTTTCGTTCAGCGGATTTGCAATATACAGAAATGAATCTTGCTTTGTTGTAACAAATAATTCTGCAGCTGCCCATGCGAATTCATCTGCAACATTTGTATCGCCATACTCACCGGTTCTTATGGCAGGTTCATACCGGCTATTAAGTAATGTTTGAATATAATAAACATTCGGATTCTGTCGTGCCCAATTCCATGCCTTCAAAGCAGCATCCAAACAGGTATCAGCAAAACCTGGTAGTTCAGCATCATATTGGCGTGCAATTCTGCTTATCTGTGCCATCACAGCTGCAAAGTTAAGCGTGGCAGCCGTTGACTTCATTACAACATAGCGTGGGGTTGTTGCTTCGTGAGGCATAATGTACGGATCAAAAACAGCATTTGTTAGTTTGTGATACACCCCGCCATCATATGGATCCTGCATTGTCAACATCCAACGTATATTCCAGAGAGCCTCATCAAGTATATCGGGAAGTACATTCTCAGACTCTGGTATAGTTATATTCATTTTTCTGCAATACTCTGGAAAGTATTCATACGTTGCCAACAAGGTATAGGTTGATATTCCGGAATTGACAATATATTTATTATAGTCGCCGGCATCGTACCAGCCGCCCGGTGAACTAATTATCGTCCCTGCCGGGCGATAGTAAGAAGCAGCAGAGGGATGAACGATAACGTTGGTATCAGGGTGACCTGCAGGTCGTGCCCATTTCTCGGCATAGTGTGGTGGTAGTTCAACAGAAGCTCGTTGATAGTAAAACGCTTTCAAAGATGCTCTCGCTATGTTTTCTAAAGCATGATTCTGTATTTCAAAAACAAAAGAATAACCTACATTAGGGACAACCAATTGATATTTTCCGCACTTTTTCATCTCACTAAAATCTGCAATACTTACTCTTTCGTTGGAGTATTCCCATCTCTTTAAAGCAGAGAGTTTCCCTTTAAACACCGTATCTTTTCCATTTACCAGGTAGAAGTACGTATTACCGACATTTTGTACTATAGCTTTTTTGGAAGCAGTCGGATAGAAACCAATCTGATTTAGACGAATCTGATTGCTAAACTGACAAAAGAGATGATGACTAAAGATTGATACAATAAACAATAAACTTTTACATGTTTTCATGTAATCATTCCTTTTACTGTAATTGAGGTGCTTTCTTTTGTTTAAACCATTGTTGCAGCATCGCTTCGGTATTAATTGTTTTGTACACTTCCGGCAGATCATCTTCAAACAAGATGCGTGGTTTATTCCTAAATACAATAAAATCAGCGGCCGCATGATGACCCGGATACGGCACATAATAATGCTTTGGGTGAGCATTTCTCCATACCATAACATAAGCAATCTTTACGCTATCATGAACGATCATCGGATATAATTTTTTTGTAAACCATGTTGTGTCGGGTATTAACTCCTGACCTGTTTCAGTAAAAGCAGCAATCTTATTTTTTCTTTCGGCAATAGAAGAAATAATTATCAGTTTTTTCTGAACGAACCAGATGCTATCACCGCCGAGATAAAAATCCCAATAATTGTCCATTCCGAAAATATCTACATAATTATCACCGGGATATCGTTCGAGATATTCTTCTTCACTAAAAAAATTACGGTCGGATGAATAGGCATACAAAAAGTGATTGACTTTTTTGTAAATGCGAAGATAATCGACAGTAATTTGCCATAGACGTATGAATTCTTTCGGTGTACAAAATCGTTTACCCCACCAGAACCAGTGTCCATCGAATTCGTGGAACGGACGAAATATAACCGGTATGGGTTTACCGTCGTTGTCGGTAAATTGCTTCGAATATTCAACCATTGTATCGAGCATTTTTAAATACTTCTTAAAAAATGCTCCACCAGGTAAAATGTGTTTGACTGCAACGGTCGTATCGTAAAATGTGCTATCGGTAACCGGATTTGGAATATGCCATGAGAAGGTATTAATTCCTCCTCGTTCGTACGCCTGCTTCACCAGTAGCGGAGTGCGATGTTGTATCTTTTCTATATCTGTCCGGGGAATTGATTCGTAATCCCAGCCATATAATCCCGGAAATGAACCCGCAACATCTTTAACATCAGATCGAAGTGAGTCATCCTTCCAGAAAACTCCATACTCCGTTGAGTTCTGATGTCCAAATATAATTTTTCCCTGCGCAGCAATCTGTTTGAGGTTGTAATAAAGAAGAACGGTTTCCTTTGTTGCAAGAGAATCTGCAAGCTTTACACCTAGTGCATTCTGAAATTTTACACTGTTATATGGAATACACGAGATAAACTGAAGAGCAACTATACATGCAACAAGTATTGTAATCGCCCTTTTCATATCACCCTCATGGAATACAGGTTACAAGTTTGTTAAAGATCTTATCAATTTAATAATTAATAAACGGTACGAAACTGATAAATAATCTCAAATTATGTATAAACTGAATTATGATATTCCCATTATTTACAAAGCTTATACCACAAATAAAAAAATATTTTTCTGAGCTTTTAAAAAACATAATGTCCCGTTTTAATGTACGGGACATTTATTATGGAAAAGAAGAGGGAGGTTTGTCCTTTTAATGGCATGTAACGCTGTTAGGAAGCGTTTGTTTCAGAAGCTTTTTTTATCTATTAACTCCTCGATATCAAATATTTTGTCGTATTTTTCTTTTAGTCTATTTATTAAAAAATGTTGCCCCTAACGTTCTGACAACTACTCAGGGAGTATCTTTCCAGAAAACCTGATTCTTTGTAATATCAACCAGTTCAATAAAGCGAGGTTGAATACTGAGTACTGCCTGAGGATTTCCTGCAGTACTGATGCGTGTATCGATTGAAAAATGAACCCGAAAATACAGATTACTTTGAGCTGCCTTTGCCATTTTAGCAATATCACGTGTTACATGCCACACAAAATTATCCCCTTTGATAAGTGATATTTTTGAAAGCCGGTATCCTCCTCCTATAGAATCCGACAACATTAAATACTTATTCGATGTAATTTCACTCACAACAGTTGGGATGTTGTACGGGGCTTCAATTGTTTCCTGGCAGGTTAAAATGTATTCTTCCCTGTCTGCATCATACTGTTTTGGCTCTGCTTTCAGCAACACTTTAAAAATGCGCTTGTTAAACTTCTGATCATTGATCCGGTTTCGAAGTTTAACCACAATCTCGCCGCGCTGACGCGACTTTCGCTGTTCAAATTCCTGTGTCGTTTCGAATTCATCCTTTGTTTTGATACTTGTTACAAAGGCATCCATCTCATCTCTCAAGAAAGTCCATTCTGTTTTCAGTACCTGAGCAAACGATTCAGGCTTCATATTTTCATCTGCAGCTAAGGAAGTTTCCTGAGCGTTGAGAATAGAAATTTGAAATCCTGCAAAGAGTACGAGAACAAACAGATAGCATTTCATACGGCATCCTTTCGGTTTGGAATGGTTAAATTATTTAACACAACATTTGCAAGTTCATAAGCATTTTTCACACAGTCCCCCACCGAAATGCCTCCCCTATAATTTCCTGCAAAATAAAAACCAGGAAATTTATTTTCAAAATAGTTTAGTGCTTCTAATTTTTCTGAATATCCTACTCTGTACTGCGGAATTGATTTTTCCCATCGTGTTATGTGTAAATATACTGGTTTTCCTGAAATATGCATTATATTTTTTAAATCCTGAAGTGTTTGTTCCGTTACTTCGTCATCAGACAATTCATACAAATGTGGTTGCCTGCTTCCACCGACAAAGGCATTGCATGCTACAAATCCGGCCGGTGCGCGGTTAGGAAAGAGACTTGAATTCCATAAACAACCGAGGATAAAACGCTTTTCGGAAGTTGGAACTAAAAAACCAAAACCATCGAGCGGATGCTTTACATCTTCTCTCCGAAAACCAAAAAAGAGCGATATAATGGGCGAGTAATAAATAGATCGGAGGATTGCAGCAACTTTCGGATCGAGGGATTCAACAATCGGTGCTGCATCGTAAGCAGCGGTAGCCAGTACAACAACACTTGCCAAATGCCGGAAGCTGTTACCGTTCTGCAAACCTGTTAGTAAATACTGTTGCTGAGAATCGTCCTCATGGTGTGGTTGTCTGCTTATGGTAGTGATACTTGCATTATAAACAATGCTATTGCCTAATGCTACAGCCAGAGCTTTCGGAAGAGTTTGCATACCATTTAAAAAGGAAAATGTATGTGCCCGATCCTTTGCTTTCTCAGTGCGTTTCTTCCGTTCTCTGGCTCCAAAGATCATTCCCTTAATTAAACTTCCATAGTTTTGTTCCAGCGCATATAACTTTGGGAAAGCTTCTTTTACACTTAATTCATGTGGTGTGCCCGCTGTTATACCGGCTACGAAAGGATCAATTGCATATTCGAGAAATTCGCTTCCTAATCGTCGTTCTACAAATTGAGCAACCGTTTCTTCACTTGCAGATGGTGTAATAAAAGGCTCTTTTAACAAACGAAGTTTTGCCTGCACCGAAAACAATTTTGTTCTTAAAAAAGATATTGGATTGAGTGGTAATGCATAGAGTTTACCGTTGCGGAGAATATAACGATTTTTGCCTGCAGGATTTGCATAGAGAAAATCTTTTTCGAGTTGCAGATCGTTAACCAATTCTCTGAAGAGAGGAGTTGTTTCGAGCGCAGAATTTGCACCTGTTTCGTAGAGGAAACCATTATCGCACACTGATTTCATTGTACCACCAACATCGTTCTCATGTGAGAAGAGAACAACATCTACTCCTTTCTTCTTCAACCAGTATGCAACACAAAGTCCGGTAATTCCTTCGCCTACTACTGCTACAGTTGATTTTGCCTTCATACTTAAAACATAATAATGAAATACATAAGATGGAAGAAGTACAATTTATTTTAATAGCCTAAATCTGCGCTCTTTGCCGATGATAATTACCATTTACAATTGAAGGTATTGATTGAATACTCTTCAAACAGTGGTAAACTCTTATTTTGCTTATGGATGATTATCCTTCACCCGAAAAAGTCTTTTCATTTTCCTTAGGGAAAAATATATGCTTATACAAACGTCCAGTAAACCAAAGAGTTAAAAATCCAAATACGGGTACCAACCAGTAAAGAACTTCATAGAGCACTTGTAACACATGGCTATTGACGCGCAGAATCATTGGGGGTAACAATCCAAAGCGAGTAATAACATTATATAATAGCACAAACACAACACTCATAAAAACAACAATAAAACCATAACATGAAGCTTTTGACCACAACATGAACGCACCTATAACCGGTATGAGAGAAAGAAGAATATAATGCATAAAAAGAAAGCGAAGAAAAGGAAACATTTCTATTGCTTCCCTTAGTAATGCAGCACCCATCATACAGATTCCCTGTAAAAGGGCAAAGGCAAAGACGCACTTCCGATACTTTGCAGCGATAGAGTCCATAATTGCTACCTCCTTAAGTTATTGAAGAATTCGCCTCGCCCTCAAAAACGATTTTGTTAATGACGGATCATAGTATGGTGAAGAAGGATTAAAACTACTGTAATGAACGTTACCTGCACAATGAATAAATGTGAGTGTATCAATATAAAGCGCTACATGTGTTATTTTTTCCTGTCGTTTTTTCGTTGCTTTCTCTCCGAAGAAAAGCAAATCACCTTTTCTGAGATGTTCATAGCGTTTACCGGGCTCCACATTATTTCCCATCGTTGCCTGCATATCGGCATCGCGCAACAGTTCTATTCCGTTGAACCGGAAAACTGTTTGAATAAAACCTGAACAATCAAAACCTTTGACGCTTGCGCCACCCCAGATATATGGAAAACCTAAAAAGCTTTCCGCAGTTTGCTCTATCGATGATGGTGTACAGAGACGACTAGCCTTCCAGCTATCGTATTCCTGAACCGCCAATTTTTTAAGATAGCCGTTCCTTTTATCCGGTAGTTCCACTTCTATCCAATCATTCAGCTCTCTTTTCATCAGTACAATACAACCCATCACTACATCGCTTACCGGCACAACACTATCCGATGGAGAGGAACGAACTATCTCAAAATAAGTTGTTACAATCAATCGTCGGCTTTGTTCCCATTCATCAATATCTTTTTTAGTGCAACGTGTAAAAGAACTCCGTTTCATCCAGCCAAGGTAGCCATCGGGTAATCGTACAAGCCAGAAAAGCTTTCCTTCTTTCAGAATATGTACAACGGTACCCATCAGTGCCTGTGTAACCATTTCTTTTCTGTTGTCCGGTTCTTTCCTTAAATCAGCAACACTCACTCTGACAATACCAAAACGCTCGTTTCCAAGCATTGGAGAAGGCAGTACTGTTACATTATCCAGTATTTTCTGTTGCGTAATCTTTTGCAGAGTATCAAGGAGAATGCTTTTGACAGCAGCATTATTTACTTCGCCGGTAACAATAAGCAATTGTTCATCTGTTTTAATTTTTATATTGAATACCGATGTACGTTCATCCGGTGCAAATTGTTGTTTCAGCGCATTGATAACGGCATCTAAACTATCACGTTGTGGTGTTGCAACGGTAACATACCCGACAAAAAGTACACCTACTAAAGTAAGCAAACAACGTGTAGCTATTGTAGTTGTTTTTGTAACCATTGGATACAATCGTTTAAACTCTTGTCACTGATGGTATGAACGATAGGATATTCACGGTATTCCACCGGAATCTGCTGACTTTTGAGATACGCGAACGTACTTCTGCCCAACTCGACAGGTACAACCGGATCGTGTGTACCATGAACAATAAATATTTTTGGCATTGTCTTTTTACAAAATGTTTCATTCGTATTGGCATAGAGACCGCTGTGGGCTACAATTCCAGAGATAGGTGCAGTGCTGTGTAAAGCAACATCTAATGCCATTAAGGCTCCAAGGCTAAATCCAAAAAGGAAAATCTTCGAAGGTTCTATCTCGTTATTTGTTTGTACCTTCGTTTCGATAAACTGTTTCAATGCTGTACGGCTACGCCGAAGCTGATTGAGATCAACGGATCCCTGCTCATCAATGCCGCACCACATATAGCCACCGAATTCAAACGGAAACGGAGCACGTACACTATAGATATGGAACTGCGAGTCGAAATATGGTGCAAGCCCAAGTAAATCGTTTTCGTCGGTGCCACGACCGTGGAGGAATATGAGTGTTGGCATTTTTGCCTGCAACTGCTGTGTGGCAGGCAGATATTTATACTCAAGTTCCATTATTGGTTCTTTGTTTTTTAAGTGTTGGGAAATGAGGAGTACTAAAACCACGATAAAGATCGTAACGGGAATCGTAAAATATGAGATTGTAGTCTTTGTCACGTAACGTACCACCGTGAGGATAAAGATAGAACTCTTCTATTGTTGATGTTTTATACGGTACCGGCAAATGATTATCTGCATAAAAACGTAATACATAAAAGCCGTTCCTAAATTCTGCTTGTTGCAACTGCAGCAAAATATTTTCGTGCGAAAAAATAAAGAGGTCAACCGGTTCCACCTTTATACCTCTTTAATCAAATCATTAATACTTCCGGGCCGTATTAACATCAGAATCGATGAGTGTGGTACAATAAGGTACTTTTCATTTTCCAACTCAACTTCAATCGCAGAATCACGAAGAAAAACAGCATAATCTCCTTCTTCTGCCTGAAGCGGTAGATATTTAATGGGCTCTTTCGGTTGTGTTGACCACATTTCCTGATCGATGTAATGTGGATTTGGCACAGGATATCCCGGCCCAACGCGGATTATGTAACCAGCTTGAACTTTTTCTTTCTCTTTAACGCCTGGTGGAAGATAGAGGCCGTGAGGTGTACGTTCATTTTCTTTATCAGGAGCAATTAATACTTTATCACCAACAAGTATAATTTTTTTACGGGTTTTTAATTCCATGATTGTATCCGAGTAAAAATAAGAACCGTCATCCTTCCTGAACTATAAGATGACGGTTGAAGGTTTGTCTTGTCGGGACGGCGGGATTTGAACCCGCGACCCCTTGCACCCCAAGCAAGTGCGCTATCCGGGCTGCGCCACGTCCCGAAATTGTTATTCAAAAATAACGACTTTTTTTTCGCTGTGCAATTCTGAATTCTGTTATTTTCAGAGTATCCACTTAATAACAACAAATCCAAGCACCAATAGCACAACAAATACAACTGTCAGCAATTCAAAGTGCTTATCAATAAATGGCTTGATTTGCGGACCAAAAAAGTAAAAAAGCGACGCTACTATAAAAAAACGGGCAGAACGACTGATAACAGAAGCATAGACAAAAACCGAAAATGAAATATCGAAGGCTCCTGCTGCTATTGTGAATACTTTGTATGGTATAGGAGTAAAACCAGCTACTGCAATTGAAACAAATGCATTTTCACTGAAAAGCGTTTGAACATACTGATACTGCGCTTCGACTCCATAGAACCGGATAATTTTAGCACCAATCAGTTCAAAAAACTGATATCCGAGAAGATAACCAAACATTCCGCCAAGTACTGAGCCAACAGAACAAATTGCTGCATAGTAAAGACCTTTTTTAGGCATCAGCACAGCAAGTGCGATAAGCAATACATCGGGTGGTATCGGAAAAAATGAAGATTCGGCAAATGCAACAAGAAACAACATCCATGAAGCACCGGGTTTCTGCGCAAAGTTTTCTACCCATACTTTTAAATCACGTATCCACTGAAATAATGTCTTCACTCAGTTGTCCTTTGAATGTTTTACAATACCACTTCCAATAAAAATATAATACTCACTTTTTGTTGTCACTGCAAGAAAATATGTTATGATATTGATATGGGACATCTCAAAGATAACTCCAAAATTTTGCTGAATACTTTTTTTTGTTACCTTTGTCATGCGTGTGTATAACAATAATATCTAACGATAGCGTTTTACTAAGGAAAGCACATGAAAATGCGCTCATTCTTTCTGCCAATTACACTTTCATGCCTTATTTCAATTTCATACAGTGCAACAAAATACGTTGCTACAAACGGAAACGATAACAATGCAGGCACCATCAATTCACCGTACTTAACTATAACCAAAGCCATCTCAGCGGTGAATGCAGGTGATACAATTATAGTACGTGGTGGTGTGTATACTCTGACAACAACTATTACTATTTCGAAAAACGGCACATCGACACACCATTATCACCTGTTTGCCTATCAAGGTGAAAGGCCGGTACTTGATTTTTCTGGTATGGCAATGTCAAGCTCGAACTATGGAATCAAGTTGAGTGGTAGTTAATGGTATATCAAAGGAATAGATATTAAAGGTGCAGGCGACAACGGAATGTATATTACAGGATCGTATAACAGAATTGAGCACTGTGCATTTTATGAAAACCGTGATTCAGGACTACAATTAAGCGATGACGCATCGTATAATCAGATTATCAACTGTGACTCGTATTATAATGCCGACCCCGGTAACGGCAATGCAGACGGTTTTGCTCCAAAGTTAACAGTTGGCACAGGTAATAACTTCTACGGCTGCAGAGCGTGGCAAAATTCCGATGACGGCTGGGATGGCTATTTACGCGGCAGTGATAACGTTTCTACGATTCTCGACTCCTGCTGGTGTTTTATGAACGGCTACCTTAAAAACGGTGCTGCGAGCAGCGGAAATGGTAATGGTTTTGAGATGGGTGGAGGTGATAATAGCAATGCCGATAGTTTACGTCATCATATGACATTGAAGAATTGTCTTGCGTTCGATAACAGAGTAAAAGGTTTCGATCAGAACAACAACCGTGGAACAATGATACTTTACAACTGCACCTCGTATCGCAACGGAACAAACTACGGAATGCCTGGTCCGGTAAAAAGTGGTGAATCCATGATTCTGAAAAACTGCATTGCGCTAACGTCAACAGGTTCTCTATGGAATAAAGCAATACAACAAACAGCTGGCTCAGCCCTTTCAACGGAGCAACAACGTCTGATTTTCTTTCGCTCGATACCAGCGGAGTTCGGGGTCCGCGCAAACCAGACGGTAGTTTACCCGATGTAAATTTTTACATCTTGCCAACAACAGTAGGTTTATTGATGCCGGCACTAACGTCGGATTACCTTTTTCGGGTAATGCTCCAGACCTTGGATATAGTGAATATAACAATGATGTGCTTTATGTTCATATCGTATCTGTTACCGCTTTTCGTCAGAATAAAAATGTTGTATTAACATGGCGTACTGCAACAGAACATAAGAGTGCATACTTTGAAATTTACAGATCGGCTCACAGCAACACCACTCAAACGTACATCGGCTCTATTGAAGCATCGGGTAACAGTAATACTCCCATCGATTACACCTTTACAGATTACAGCGCCATTGGTGGAAAATATATTTACCACATTTATGAAGTCGATATCAGTGGTACACGCAATCTTGTTGCAACAGTCGAAATTGACTTTCTTGCTCCTTACGAGTATCGTCTTTCGAACTATCCTAATCCCTTTAATCCAACTACATCTATTGATTTTACCGTACCTGTTGATGAGCACGTAATGCTTTCTGTCTACAACATCCTCGGACAAAAAGTTGCAACACTTTATAACGGAATAGCACATGCAGGGGAATTTTATTCTGTATTATTCAATGCAGAACATTTCTCAAGCGGTGTGTTTTTCTGTGTACTCGAATCACGTCATAGCAGAATGGTAAGGGAAATGCTGCTGTTAAAATAAACTAGTAACAACTGTTTCCTGTTCAAATGAAGACTTTGTTGCCCGGAACAACTGTTCTATAGTATCAAAGCACATCCTGCCACAAGCCGCTGTTTGACAGGTACTCAAAAATATTCTACATTTGTACGCACAGAGTAACAGAGAGTAGGACAATGCAATTTCTTAAACTCCATAGCGGAAAAGTGTTAGAAATTTATTCTGCAACAACAGCAACTGAACTACAACTGCCGATGCTGCCATTCAGTATCAGTGCCGGTTTTCCGTCACCGGCTCTCGATTTTGTGGAGGTGTCGATCGACCTTAACAAACATCTCATCAAACATCCATCGGCAACTTTTTTCGGGCGGGTTCAGGGGGAATCGATGAAAAATGCCGGCATCAACGATGGCGACCTGCTGATCATCGATCGCAGTATTGAACCAACCGATGGAAAAATTGCTGTGTGTTACCTCGACGGAGAGTTTACACTTAAACGTATCAGGCGCAACAAGCAGGGTTTGTGGTTAATGCCAGAGAATGATGACTACGAACCGATAAAAATTGAAGAAGAAAACGATTTACGAATTTGGGGTATAGTTACATACATTATTAAGAAACCACAGTAATGTTTGCCTTAGCAGATTGCAACAATTTTTATGTATCGTGTGAGCGGGTATTTTGTCCGGCTCTGAACGGAAAACCGGTAGTGGTTCTTTCGAACAACGATGGGTGCGTTATATCGCGCAGCAACGAGGCCAAAGCTCTGGGAATTCCGATGGGAGCACCAGCATTTGAGTACAAAGACCTTTTTGCCAAACACAACGTTCATGTTTTTTCTGCAAACTTTGCGCTCTACGGCGATATGAGTTACCGCGTTATGAGTATTCTTGAAGAATACAGTCCCAAGGTAGAAGTATATAGCATTGATGAAATATTTCTCGACCTCCGTGGCTTTTCGCACTATGATTTAAAAGATTATGGGAGCGCTATGCGTAAACGGGTGTTAAAATGGACTGGCATACCGGTAAGTATCGGCATTGCTCCAACAAAAGCTCTTGCGAAAGTAGCTAACCGTGTTGCAAAAAAATTTCCGGAACGTACAGAAAATGTATACGTTATCAGCACAGAGGAACAACGTATTAAAGCACTGAAATGGTTAAAAGTGGAAGATGTATGGGGTATTGGACGACAGCTGGCACGCAAACTTGCAGCATATAATGTACATACTGCCTACGACTTTACACTCCTCGATCCGGAATGGGTACGAAAGCATTTGACAATTACAGGTTTAAGACTACAGCGCGATTTACAAGGGCATTCAACACTTGAACTTGAATCTCCTGACCCACGGAAGAGTATAGCTACCACACGAACGTTCGAAACAAATTATACAGAGTATGATCAACTTAATGAACGTGTAGTAACATTTGCAACACAGTGTGCCGAAAAACTTCGCAGTCAGCATTCCTGTTGCAATACGCTGATGGTATTTATTCACACCAATCCTCACCGGCACGATTTACCGCAATATGCCCGGAATATTGTAGTGCGGCTTCCTTTTCCCACAAATTCGGGCATCGAGCTGGCACGCTTTGCAACAGAAGCACTTCAAAAAATTTTCAAACCCGGTTACCATTACAAAAAAGCTGGTGTTATTGTGCTCGATCTTGTACCCGAAGAATCAGTGCAGACTTCTCTTTTTCAGAACCGAGATGAGCGTCATATTCCTTTGATGAAGGCAATGGATACGATCAATACACTATACGGTCAACATACCATTAAACTTGCTTCACAAGATCCTCAACGGTTATGGAAAATGAACCAAAGCAATCTTTCACGCCGTTACACTACAAACCTCGACGACATTATTATCATTCGCTGCTAACATGTGTTTCTTTACCCAACTCTCAAAAACTGCACAGGAACTTCAGCATCGTTTTAATGCAACGTTTGAAGAAGCCGAATTCTACCAACCTTCGCAGTATAACGGCTTTCTTCATCCAGCAACTCCAGTTATCACCAATGCAAACCCAGATAAAATTCAGCTCTATACATGGGGACTGATTCCACCATGGGCACGCACAAAAGATATTCAAAAACACACTCTCAATGCCCGCATTGAAACAATACACACAAAACCTGCTTTCAAACATGTTGCAAGCAACCGTTGTTTAGTACTCGTCGATGGATTTTTCGAGTGGAAATGGCTTGATGCAACTGGTAAACGGAAACAAAAATACCTCGTTACACTTGCTACAAACGATACCTTTGCACTTGGTGGACTCTACAACAACTGGATCGATAAAACAACCGGAGAAATCATCAGCACATATACTATTTTAACAACAGCCGCAAACGAATTGATGAGCAACATTCATAATTCTAAAAAACGGATGCCTCTCATCCTCCCGCCTACCGAAGAACGCGACTGGTTACTCGGTACAATAAACAGTGTCGGAACAGCAGAATTAAAGGCACAACCTTTTCCTTCTTCGTAGTTAACGCGATACCCATTTGTTGCCTTTAATAAGAAACCTCCACTTTTTCTCTTTGCCATTCCGTATTCCAATTCTTTCAGTAGCAACGATCCTGAATGATTGTTGAAATCCATCATCACACAGAGTAATTGGAGAATCAGTTAAATCGTAGCCGTTGTGATGTCTGGTAATGTTAAATGCTTTGCAAAACTTAGCAGGACCATTTGTTAGTTGCAGCAGAAGCGTATGTGTCAGAGCGGTACTTTCGGGGAAACGGTTCTTCAGCATCATTTCGATACCAATCAATGGCTCTGCAGCGCGTATCAGCACAGCTTCGCCCACTCCTTCGGCAGCAGTAACAATATTCGCACAAAAATGCATACCATAGGTAAAGTACACATAGAGGTGTCCTCCTTCCCAAAACATAACATCATTGCGTTGCGTACGACCACGGTAGGAATGCGATGCAGGATCGTTCATACCATAAGCTTCTACTTCTACAATTCGCGCTGCAAGTAGTCCCTCTGCTGTACGATAAACAATAATTTTTCCTAACATCTCTTTTGCAACTGTTAGTGTCGACCGAATGTAAAACGAACGAGGAAGTATATTCATACTTTCTTACAGCTGATTGAAGTACTGATGTAAATACTCTGCGCACTCCTGGGGAGTTTTTACTTTCTTTATATACATCGTACAATCACCAATGCCTTCCCACAGAAGTTCTTCGCGGAGTGTATCAACTACATTCTTCCAGAATTCACCCACAATAACAATTGGCTTTTCTTTTACAACCTTTTTATTCATAAACTCCCATACAGCTGCAAGCTCGAGCAAAGTACCGGTACCACCTTTGAGCACCACGTATGCATCCCCCAGTTCGATGAGCATCAACATACGTTCTATGAGTGTTGTAAAATGAAAATGCTGATCGAGCCATGGATTTGGCTTGCGCAATCCGTTCTGAAATGTAACACCAATGGTTCTGCCTCCCACTTCTTTTGCACCACGAGCCGACGCTTCCATTGTTCCACCAAAGCCACCGTTACAAACCGTAAACCCCTTTAGTGCCAAATACTTTCCAACTTCATACGCTGTTTGATACTCACCCATTCCTTCAATTGCACGTGCACCACCAAAAACAGTAATAATCTTTCCCATTGACCCTCAACTAATCAAAAAAATCCCAATGTACTCCAAGTTTTACCATTGACCCCGACATTGGATACACCGGTGTTAAAATATATTGCACATTAAACGCATTTACCCATGTTAATGATACATGGGCATCGCCGATATGAAAGATACCAAAAAAATCGACAACTGTCGCTCTGCCAAGTATTAAGTTTTCTTTAACTGCAAATAGACCTGTTTCCGGCTGGTATACCATTCCATACCCCCGATCGTAGTACGATAGGCGTACTCCGGCTTTTGCATCAAGTGCATCATTAAAAAAACTTTTCCGATACGATGCTTCAACTGTTGATGTCAGTTGTGGTACAATCTTTTTTGTTGTGTCGCTTATTTTTATATCCAAAAAGTTTACGGCTGTTTCGAGATGAAATCCAAAAAGCTGAAACTGTACATTCCCTCCAACACCACGTATCTTTAACAACGGTACTGAAGAAAGAGAAATGGTAGAAAAAACATTTGAATGGGAATTTAAAGTATACCACAGTGCTTGTCTCACCGTACGATCGTATGCAATGAAAGAAATTTTTACTATATCATCGAAATGGATAGTTCCATCGGCTATTGTTGTTGCATGATGCTCGACCGGCAATGAGCTTTCGCGTATAAGTGATGAATCGGTCCAAAACATTTCCTGAATTGTTGGGAGACGATCATTCCACATCTTTCTGATTCCGAAACTGAGACTATTCATAACACTAACATCGACACCACCAAGCACCTGAACAAGCTGTCGTCCACGCCGCCATTCAGAACGATAGGAAACGAACGGTTTAATCAACGGAAATATTGATGTGTTTACATCGATACTCACTGCACGAGAATACTCATGCAACTGAGGCAACACCGAGGTTGAATCGACAGAAAGTTTCCGAAATTCATAGCGCAACACTCCCTCCATGTTCATCACCCTTGCCGACTGTTGCACGATCATTCCTCTTCGTCGTCCGTTCAGCAGTATACGCTCGTTCGGATTATTCCATTCAGACGGTGGATTGCGAAATTCATGTTCGAGTGTTGTTGTATATACAGTAACTGAAGTTCGTACACTTGAATCTGCAAACCATTGACTAAGTGTATGAAAAGCAATATCGTGCCAATGCTCTTTTTCGAATGCATTTTCATCGTTCACTTCGGCTTGTACCGGATTGAAGATCGATACCCGCTGGGGATATTGAATCCCGTAGTTTACACCTCCGGATCGTTGGTTATACATCCAGCTTAACGAAACATTAAGATACTGAGAAAGATTGTATCGAAGCTTGCTCCGTCCGTTCCATACATCAACGCTACTGTTTCCATAGTTACCATCGGAGGTACGCCGATGCAACCCAAATGAGAGATTAAGACCGCGCAGAATATTCTGAGCAAAGAATGCATCAGTGTGAAGTGTTTCGTTAGGTTCCTGAACATATCGGATTTTTGTCTTAGGCCGGATATTAGCAAACGAACGCGACACAATATTGATGGTTACATCAGAAGGTGCAACTGCATATCGTCCTATGCTTATTTCTGCAAACTCTACATATTCAAGCGGAAAGCTTCGCAACAACCCCACCTCGGTTATCGGATTATTGAAAGGCCGTCCATCGAGATATACTGTTATACGGGAATCATACACACCGGCGCACCATATCTGCAGCGGTGAATCTGTTTCTCCAAGATTTCTTACAAAGATAGTCGGATATTTCCATAACACCTGATTTATTGTTTTTGCATCAGTCCAAAGAATATCCCTTTGCGAGAACAATGAATCACTATCATCGGTAATACTTCCCAGTCGCTCGATAAAACTTGTCTTTAATGAATCCCGCACTATTACTGAATCAAACTTCGCACTTTGAATCGATCTAAGTGTATCTATATTATCGACACCTTCCAAACTTTCTAAAAAGATTGTTGTATCTCTCTGTATTGGCTTAAAGGAATTCTCATCTTCAGTCATATCCTGCGTAGCTAAGAAATTTAAATTGGCAGAAATAACGAATAGTAAAACGAGCCAACGAGTGATTCTTCTTTTCTTTCTATTCTCTCTATTCATCGTTCGGTTTTGGGAGAAGTAAGTGCATAGAAATATGATGATGGTAAAGTTTTAACGAACTGTAAGGCCTCTTCTTCTGCCTTAAAAAAAGCAAAGACAGAAGAACCACTGCCACTTAAAAGCGTAAATAGAGCACCGTTTTCAAGCAACTGGTTTTTCAGTGTTCCAATATCGGGATACTGCAGCATTACTGTCTTTTCAAAATCATTGATAACCAGAGAGCATAGCTCTTCCGGCTTTCGAATCGCATCCTGCAAACGAAGGTGATAGTCTGTCGGCGCTTGTGGTAGTTCTACTTTGAGTGACTGATACGCCCATGCAGTTGAAACGTGAATCGGGGGAGTAACAACGAGAATCCAGTATGGTACTTTTAAATTACAACGCTGCAATTGTTCTCCGCGACCTGTTGCATATGCACAACCACCCAGTAAAAAGAATGGAACATCTGACCCCAGTTCTATTGCTACCGAGAGAAGTTCATCATTACTTAGTTGCAGATTCCACAATTTGTTTAACCCTACCAATGTAGCTGCGGCATTACTGCTACCACCTCCTAATCCTGCCCCCATCGGAATGCTTTTTTCAAGCACAATTGATGCTCCACGCTTACAACCCGTTTTTTGCTGAAGAAGTTTTGCCGCCTTGAAACACAAATTTGTTTCGTCCGAAGGTACAGCAGGGTTATTTGTTAAAAGCGAAAGAGAGGTACTTTCCGCAAACTTCAGTGTATCGTGCGGTTCAACTTCGTAGAAAACGGTTTCCAGGTTATGGTAACCGTCGCTCCGCTTTGAGAGTATCCGCAAACCTATGTTAATTTTTGCAAACGAACGAAGAGTAATTACAGATTCCATGATTATGATTCAAAATACAGCATAATGTAAGTATAAGCAACTTTGATTGTTCTGATAAATTTTTGTATGTTTTTGTAGTGATGATTGACTTCCGTTCAAAAACTATTACAGTTGGTACAATAACCATTGGTAACGGCAGACCGCTTGTGTTAATTGCCGGACCTTGTGTAGTTGAAAATCGTGACGTTGCTTTCCATACTGCAGAAGTACTCCAAAATGTTTGCAAACAATTTAATATTCCTCTCATCTATAAATCTTCATACCGAAAAGCAAATAGAACAAGTGGTTCATCGTTCAAAACCATCGGCGACGAAAAAGCACTTTCGATTCTTTTAGACGTTAAAAGTACATTCAATTTACCAATACTGACAGATATTCATCTTCCTTCCGAAGCACCGGTTGCAGCAGAAGTTGCAGATGTGCTTCAAATACCGGCATTCCTTTGCCGCCAGACAGAATTACTCGAAGCAGCTGGTAAAACCGGAAAAGTCGTTAACATTAAAAAAGGTCAATTCCTTGCACCGGAAGATATGCTCCTTGCAGCCCAAAAGGTAGCATCAACAGGAAATGAACAGATTCTGCTAACCGAACGAGGTACAACATTTGGTTACCATAATCTTGTAGTTGATATGCGTTCACTTCCCATCATGCGTCAAAGTGGTTATCCGGTTGTACTCGATGCGACTCATTCTGTACAACTTCCAGGTGGTGCAGGACATTATAGCGGCGGTCAACCACAATATATATTTCATATTGCACGTGCAGGAGTTGCAGTTGGTATCGATGCGCTTTTCATTGAAACTCACCCAAATCCTTCAGCAGCACTAAGTGATTCTGCAAGCCAGCTATCTTTAAACGAACTTCCAATGCTTTTAGAACAAGTCGTAGCAATCGATCGGATCGTTAAACAACTAAAGGGATCATAATTATAAACCGAAAGTATTCTATGGCAAAAAAGCAAAATCCATTTTTGAACCTTCCATACATAAAATTTCTGTTGCTCGATGTTGATGGTGTGCTGACAGATGGTGGAATTTATTACTCTAACAACGGCGATGAGTTCAAAAAATTTAACATCCACGATGGTTATGGAATGCTGAAACTCCGGCGGTCAGGAATTCCTGCCGGTATACTCACTGGTCGTGTATCAAATATTGTAGAACGACGCGCGAAAGATTTAGGAATCAGTGAAGTACACCAAAATCTCGACAATAAACTCGAAGTATACGAAATGATTCGCGATAAGTATTCCTTAACGGACCGAGAAATGGCGTTCATTGGCGATGATGAATTTGATTTGCCTGTACTCCTACGTGTTGGATTTTCTGCAGCACCAGCAAATGCTATGGACAGTGTAAAAAAGCATGTTCATTACGTATGCAAAAAAAACGGTGGCGAAGGAGCTGTGCGTGAAATTATTGAATTAATTCTTAAGCATAAAAAGTAATAATTCTATGAATTCAATTTTAGAAAAAGGAAAAGAAGTTATCCGTATTGAAGCAGAAGCAATTGCTGAACTTGAACAACGACTAAACGACAGCTTTGTACAAGTTGTCGAAACAATCTATGCTTCAAAAGGTCGTGTTGTTCTTACGGGAATGGGCAAATCAGGAATTATTGCCCGAAAGATAGCTGCAACACTAAATTCAACCGGCACACCTGCACTATTCCTTCATCCGTCTGAAGCGCTTCATGGAGACTTAGGTGTTGTTACTGAAAACGATGTTGTGCTTTGCTTATCAAAAAGCGGTGATACCGAAGAAATCGTACGCCTTATTCCACGATTACGGCAAATTGGTGTTTCTATCATCGCAATAACCGGTAATCCTCAATCAAAACTTGCACGGATGTCTGACATTGTGCTCGATATTAGTGTAAAGGAAGAAGCATGTCCGCTTGATCTCGCTCCGACATCATCAACCACCGCTACGCTAGTTATCGGAGACGCTCTTGCCATTGCACTACTTCACAAACATAATTTTACGAAGGAAGATTTTGCTTTTCTCCATCCGGCTGGAACATTAGGCAAGCAATTACTCCTTAAAGTCGACGCATTGATGACCCGAGGCATAAACGTACCACGGGTAACAACCGACGTCCCCTTGCCTACCGCAATCGTCGAAATGACATCAAAACGGTTGGGTGCTACGTGCGTTGTCAACAGCGAGGGAGTACTCGAAGGAATTATTACCGACGGAGATTTACGTCGACTGTTGCAACGAACAACGGACATTTCGAACCTTACTGCCGGTGATGTTATGACAAAAAATCCGAAAACTATTTACCCGGAAATGCTCGCATCAAAAGCACTGACGGTAATGGAATCCTTCAAAATCAGCCAGCTTATTGTCATCGATAGTATGAATAAACCAATTGGTATGATCCATATCCACGATCTTGTCGAAGCCGGTTTACGTGGAGAAAAACAAAAATGAGTGCTAAAAATGTAGTATTTCTGCACGTTCTTTTATTATCACTTGTTCTCCTCTCTTGTGGTTGTGAAGACAAATTGAAACCAACACTTTCTTCTCTTTCAAGCGAAGAACTACCACAACAAGAAAGCTGGAACAGCATCATCACTGTTACAGATTCCGGTCGTATTAAGGCAATTATCAAATCAGGCTATCTCCAGTATTTTGAAGAAACATATCAAACTATACTCAGTGGTGGTGTATCTGTACGGTTCTTTGGACCAACAGGTAAACAAACCTCGTATCTCCTCAGCGAAGAGGCCGTCATTGATGAACAAACAAACGACATGGAAGCTCGAAAAAATGTTCTTGTTGTTTCAAGTGATTCATCACGCTTGCGTACAGAACGATTATTCTGGGATAACAAACGTCAGCTTATCTATTCGCCGGAATTTGTTACTATTACAACATCAAAAGAACGTTTACAGGGTCATGGTTTCGAAGCCGATCAAAGCTTAAAATACTATCGGGTGTACCGTGTTACAGGCCAAGCCACAGTTCAGTAAAAATCTCATCTTCTTCCTTTTAATACTCAGTATTGAATATATTCTGAATTCAATACCGATGTTTGCACAACCAACCATCATCGACCTACGATCTGCGCAACGGCTCGAAGGTAAAATAATTAATAACGAAGAAGTGCGCGAACTTATCGGTAATGTTCATTTTACACAACCGACAAAAGACGGTGGTCGTGTCTATGTATGGTGTGACAGAGCTGTACGATATATGGAACAAAACAAACTGGAACTTTATGGCAACGTCAAAGTACTTCAGAACGATGTCACGCTTTACACCAACGAAGGGCTCTACAATGCAAATACACGAACAATGGAATCGCACAGCAAAGTACGGTTAATACGAAAAGGAACAACTCTTACAGCTAACAACGGTATATATTTTGTCGATTCCAAATACTCATTTTTTTCAGGAGACGTTGAACTTCGCGACTCTACATCGCAGCTGCACTGTGACGAGTTGTTTTACTACGATACCGAAGCATATGCTGTAGCCCGTAATTCTGTTCACCTTTACAATTTCGTCCAGCAGTACCATCTTTATGGCGATTCTCTAATTCACTACGACGAAACCAACTATACAATTATAGCATTGCGACCTAAACTTGTCAAAATAGACACATCAGCGCAAGGCACAATAGATACGACAGTAATAACAAGTATTACAATGGAGCATTATCAAACACCTGTTGAAGTACTTATAGCACAACAGAATGTACAAATGGTACGATCAGATATTGCATCCCGTTGCGGCCGTGCAGTGTATTACCGAAGTGCCGATAGTATCGTACTTTTCGATACACCAATTCTTTGGAGCAGCAATAATCAGGTTACAGGTGACACTATATATATTAAAATTTCAGAAAATCAAATCCGTCGAATCGATGTCCATGGCCATGCAATGGCAGCATCACTTTCCGATTCTCTGTATCCAAACAGATTTAATCAACTAAGTGGTAAGTATTTGACTATGCACTTTTTCAATAATACATTACATTTTATTGATGTACGTAACACAGCAATCAGTCTTTATTATCTCTATGACAACGGAGAGCCAAACGGAGCAAATAAAACAAGTGGCGATCAAATCATCATCGATTTTGAAGAAGGAACTGTTGCATCAATACGTGTGTTACGTGGAGTTGAAGGTCAGTATTTTCCGGAACAAATGCTGATTAAACGCGAAGATGACTATAACCTTGATGGATTTCGCTGGTTTACCAACAGACCACGAAGGATTGGTTTATCTATAGAATAGAAGACAAAACAATGATAGAAGAACGTACAGACATACAACAAGAGATTACTGTTTCGCGAGTACTTCGGGCTGAACATTTAATTAAACGGTATAAAAAACGTACTGTTGTCAACGATGTAAGCATTTCGGTTGCTCAGGGCGAAATTGTTGGCCTGTTAGGACCTAATGGGGCAGGCAAAACCACAACATTTTATATTATTGTGGGAATGATCAGACCAAACAGCGGACGGGTGTTTTGTGATTCACAGGAAATTACCAAACTCCCGATGTATAAACGAGCACGTCTTGGAATTGGTTATCTTCCTCAGGAAGCATCGATTTTCAGACGACTGACTGTACGCGAAAATATTCTTGCTGTACTTCAAATGACAAAACTCACCAGAGAACAACAGGTAGAAAAATGTAACCGTTTGCTTGACGAGTTTGGTTTAACACATGTTCAAAATAATCTGGGGTATGTATTATCTGGTGGTGAACGCCGACGTACAGAAATCGCACGTGCTCTGGCTCTCGATCCTCGTTTCATCCTTCTGGATGAACCATTTGCAGGCATCGATCCGATTGCTGTTGAAGATATTATGAAAATTGTCAGCACACTGAAACAGAAAAACATTGGTGTTCTCATTACCGATCACAACGTACATGAAACACTTAGTATTACCGATCGCTCGTATTTATTGTTCGAAGGCAAAATTCTTAAAGCGGGTACAGCAGAATACCTTGCAAATGACCCTGAAGCCCGTAAATTATATTTAGGCGAAAAATTCAAACTCGATCGATACGAATTATAGATGTACCACAAATAAAGGATATCCACTATGGTTGTAGTAATGGAACCGAATGCAACCGAACAACAAATTGAAAACGTAATCCGTATTTTACACGAGCATGGATTTGACGTTCATCGTTCGACCGGTGTTCAGCATACTGTCTTAGGAGCAATCGGCGTACATCCTGAATTCGACCACCGACACATAACATTATTACCAGGAGTTGCAGAGGTATTACGAATAACAGATCCCTTTAAACTCGCAAGTCGTACATTCAAACGCGAAGGCTCGATTTACAAAATCGGAGATATCGAAATAGGAGGCAATGCTATTGTTGTGATGGCCGGACCTTGTTCGGTCGAAAACGAAAAACAAATATTTACCATTGCCGAACATGTAGCAAAAGCAGGTGCAAAGTTTCTCCGAGGCGGAGCTTATAAACCACGGACATCGCCTTATTCCTTTCAGGGTCTTGGAGTAGAAGGACTCCGTTTGTTACGCAAAGCAGCCGACGAATTTGGTTTGAAAGTAATAACTGAAGTTATGGACAGAAGTCAGATTGCAGAAGTTGAAGAATACGCCGATATCCTGCAGGTTGGTGCGCGAAATATGCAAAACTTCACGTTCCTTAAAGACCTCGGAAAAGCGATCAAACCAGTAATGCTCAAACGTGGGCTCTCTGCAACAATCGAAGAATGGTTAATGTCTGCAGAATATATTCTTTCCGGTGGAAATCATCAGGTAATTCTCTGCGAGCGTGGAATCCGTACTTTCGAAACGGCAACACGAAACACAATGGATATCAGTGCAATACCTGTTGTAAAGAAAAAAAGTCATTTACCAATTTTTGCAGATCCATCTCATGGTATTGGTATACGCGATAAAGTAATACCAATGGCACGAGCAGCAGTTGCAGCTGGCGCAGATGGAATTATTGTTGAAGTACACAACGACCCCGATCATGCACTCTCCGACGGACCTCAATCTCTTTTTCCGGAACAGTTTGAAATAATGATGAAGGAACTAAAACTTATTGCAGAAGCAATCGGACGGAGCATCGCTTGATAATATGTCTCATACGAATCAACAATTACCTTTTCGGTCAGTCGCTATTATCGGAGTTGGTCTCATTGGTGGATCTCTGGCTCTCGCTTTACGTCAACGTTTTCCGTCCATACATATTACTGGTTTTGATAAAGCTACAGTCCTCAGACGAGCACTGGAACGAGGCGCTATTCACAAAGCATCTCCATCACTCAAAGAAGCTGTTGTAGATGCTGATCTCGTTGTACTTGCTACACCAGTTAAAACAATTATCGATCTACTTCCAACTATTGCGCAATACGCTTCTTATTCATCAGTTATTACCGATACTGGAAGTGTAAAAAGTCCTATTATTAAACTAGCTAAAAAACTATTTCCAAGCGGCAATTTCGTTGGTGGTCATCCTATGACCGGTGCAGAATTTTCAGGTATCAATGCTGCGCATCCGCTATTGTTTCAGAATGCTCTCTATCTTCTTTCTCCAACACATTCAAACAAACAAAAGGCATACAAACAACTCGTAACCTTGTTTACTGCACTTGATGCTCGTGTTTTACGAATCGATGCTGCTGTTCATGATAATGTTGTAGCTGCAGTTAGCCATCTTCCACAACTAGCTGCAGTTGCTCTCATGAATACTGTTGGACATGACCACTCTGTTTCAAAAAATTATTTGAACCTTGCTGCAGGTGGTTTCAGAGACATGACCCGGATTGCATCCAGCCCTTTTGATATGTGGAACGATATTTTAGAGTTAAACGTCACTGCAGTACATAATGCATTACAATTATATATCAATAATCTCGAATCGATTGCGAAACGCCTTAAAAAAGATACAACGTTATTAAAAAATGATTTTTCACGTTCCCGTACCTTACGCAACCGTATTCCGCGTTCAATGAAAGGTTTTCTTACTGCACTTGTCGATATATCTGTGTACGTTGATGATAAACCTGGTCAATTAGCAAAGCTTACCACAGCATTATCAAAGGCAGGTATAAACATCAAGGATATGGAACTACTAAAAATCCGTGAAGGTCGAGGCGGAACATTTCGTCTTTCATTTGAGAACGATACAACTGCACAGCAAGCCAAAGCAATTCTTAACGAAAATGGCTTTGAAATTTGTGACTAGTGCAGAATTGAGGTAAGCACTATGTCTTCTCTCAAATCTCTACTAAAAAAATACGGTTGTTTATTACTTTACGAAGATGAAGCACTACTGGTTCTTTCAAAAGCACCTCAGGTACTTGTAATTCCCGACCGGTTTAACAACAACTTGCCAAATCTTTTTGATTTATTGAATTCCTTCTCTCATTTTTTTGTTGTACACCGAATTGACAAAGAAACAAGTGGTGTTTTGCTTTTTGCTAAAACATCCGAAGCACATTCCATACTTTCACAGGAATTTGAAAACCGCACCATTAAAAAAATTTACCATGCGATTACGCATAATGCTCCACCCAACGTTGCCGATATAATCAAGCAACCGTTACTTGAACATAAAGGAAAAGTACGAATAGATTCTCATGGTAAAGAATCAAAAACCATTTACCGTGTGCTTGAACAGTTTAATGGTTTTACATTTCTTGAGCTTCAGCCACTGACCGGCAGGCTTCATCAAATACGTGTACATCTTCAGTCTATTGGGTGCCCAATACTGTGCGATTCTCTTTATGGCCAAGGTAAGGTGTTTTATCTTTCTTCTATAAAAAAAAATTACAAGGGCAAAGAAAACGAAAGACCTTTAATAAGCCGAACAGCTCTTCACGCTACGTCGTTAACAATCTGTCATCCACTCACAAAGAAAATAGTAACATTTAGATCGCCATATCCAGACGATTTTGCAACGACATTACAAGTATTAAGAAAATATGCTGCTCAATAATCTGGCTAGTAGATAATAACATCAAAGAAGGAAAGTTGTCTCCGGTAGGTATTGTTATTCCATCGAGTGCCACCATCATTGGTAATAAGAATAGCTCCGTTTTCTCCGACAATAATACCCCGATTTTCATCGTAGAAGGCTATTTTACGTAGGTCGGTTTTAACCGGTGATGAAACTGACACCCAGCGCTCACCCCCATCGATTGTTCTTAAAATCGTACCTCCAGCACCCACAATAATACCTTTTGTGGGAGTCATAAAATATACACCGAACAAATCATTCGTTGTACCACTGTTTAGCTGTATCCAGTTAACACCACCATCGACCGAACGTAGAATTACTCCACCAGCGCCGACAATCCAAAGAGAATTTTCAGTACCGATAATACTATTAAGCCATGTTGTTACTCCTGTTGAACCACGTTGCCATGTATTACCTTTGTCGGTTGTCGTCAACAGTATACCGTTGGCACCAACTGCAAAACCTTTTGTTTCGCTAACAAACCAGACTCCCCGCAAATGATTCATTACATTTGTTGGATGGAGATTCCATGTCGTACCTCCATTTGATGTTCGCACAGAAAGGCCATAGTCTCCAACAGCAACAGCATTCGTATTATCAATAAAATAAACCGCGTAGAGCGGTTGACGTACATTACTATTTTGTGAAAACCACGATTTACCGCCATCAGTAGATGCAATTATACGACCATTTAGTCCAACTGCAAACATACCACTTTCATAATCGGAAGTAATAGCCATTATTGTATTATCGATATTTGCTGGTACCTCTACCCACGTTGCCCCGAAATCTTTTGATTGCAAAATAATGCCATTTGCACCGACGATCGTAGCAATGTTCCTTCGTATGATAGATTTTGGTGTTGAGGTAGTTTGCGAAGACACCTGACGCAGTACAGTTGCATTTATCCATGTTGCTCCACCATCAGCAGTGTAAAGCACAGTTCCGTTTTCACCCACTGCTACTCCAATTTGTGCATTCCCATAAGCAATATCATATAAATCATTTCTTGTATTCGTTGTTTGTTTTGTCCACGAAGTGGGTTTATTTTCTGAATAGAGTATACAACCTTTATCGCCGCTAACGTAAAAAACTTGAGAGGCAACAGCAAATGCACTGAAGAGCGAATGATTCGTTGCACTTGGAGCTAGTGTCCATTTTTGACCACTATTGTTTGTATACAATATTGTACCGTTTTCACCAACAATAATTCCACTAGTACCAAAGAATACAACATCAGAAAGTCGCCCACTAATAAAGGAGGAGGTAATATCTTCCCATGTTGTACCACCATTAGTAGTCCGAAGGATTGTACCCTGTTCGCCAACTATAGTACCATTGTTGTTATCGGCAAATGAAATACTCAGTAATTTTGTTGTTACTTCACTTGGTACAACACGCCAGGTAGCACCCGCATTTGTTGTTCTCAATATGCTACCATCATCTCCAACAATAAAACCATCACGAGCATTAAGGAAATAAATACCATTGAAATTTTTTGTTTGGTTTATTGTAACTGTCGTCCAGACAATACCACCATCAGATGTAGTCAGTAACGTACCGTTATTTCCGGTAATGAAGCCAATTTTTTCATTTATGAAGTAAAGTGCATTGAATCGAACAGTTATGCCACCCACCGCTGATTCGACAGTCCACGTTTTCCCTCCGTCAATTGTGCGTCCGATTGTGCCACTATCGCCAACAGCATACGCTACTGTTTGGCTGATGTATTGAACTGCACGAAAAGTATTTAACGAGGGAGATGTTTGTGCTTCGACATAAAGAACACTATGACAAAAGAATACAAGGGCTAAAAAAACAATTGCCCCAAACAACAAATAGTGAATTTTTTTCATTGACGACTCTTTTGTGTATTCGAGAAATCAAGATCGTTTTGAATCGCAACTGCCTTCTTAATTCCTAAATGTTTGTATGCTAACAACGTAGCCTCTCGGCCACGGGGAGTACGTTTTAAAAAACCTTCCTGAAGTAAATATGGTTCATACACCTCTTCAAGTGTACCGGCTTCTTCACCAACAGCAACAGCAAGCGTGTTTAATCCAACCGGGCCCCCATCGTACTTTTCAATAAGAACATGGAGGATTCGTTTATCCATTTCATCCAAACCATGGTTATCTACTTCTAAAGCCTCCAAGGCGTGTTTTGCAACCTCAAAAGTTACCGTCCCCTTATATTTTTTCAAACTCGGATCAGCTTCTGCAAAATCCCTGCATCGACGTAACAACCTGTTTGCAATTCGTGGGGTACCACGGGACCGTTTTGCGATTTCGTTTATTGCCTGCTCTTCGATATGAATTTTTAACAACGATGCAGAGCGCTTCACAATTTTTGCCAATTGTTCTGGCGTGTAATAGTCTAAACGATTCGATATACCAAACCTCGATCGGAGTGGTGAACTAAGCAGGCCCGAACGTGTTGTAGCACCAACCAATGTAAAAGGCTGAAGACCAAGCTGAATTGTTTTCGCTCCCGGACCACTCTCAATAACAATATCAACTTTAAAATCTTCCATTGCTGAGTAAAGATATTCCTCAATCTTTGCAGGAACACGGTGAATTTCGTCAATAAACAACACTTCACCTCTATTAAGAGATGTCAAAATACCTGCTAAATCAGCTGGTTTTTCTAGAGCTGGTCCTGAAGTTACTTTTATTCCTGAACCCATTTCCTGGGCTATAATATACGCAAGTGTTGTTTTACCAAGACCCGGTGGTCCTGTTAATAGCACATGGTCAAGCGGTTCCTTTCGCTGTTTTGCAGCAGCTATAAATATTCGTAAATTTTCTACGAGCCTTTCCTGACCAACAAATTCCTGTAACTTTGCTGGCCGAAGAGTACGGTCAAATTCGACATCAGCTGGAAATTGTTCTGGACGTATTGTTTCATTCGTTTTCATAGGTTTACTTCAAAAGTAGCAAGAAGAGCAGAGAATTGCAAGGTTTATCAATCGATTGCACCGAGTTATTTCAAGAAAATTACTATATGCCACTACGTGAAATACGCAGAGCTTCTTTGATTAGCTCCTCAGTGCTTTGTGGGTTACCTTTTTCAACTAATACATTGCGAATTGCTTTTTCAGCAGCTTGTTGAGTAAAGCCCAGTGATTGAAGAGCAAGAAGAGCTTCTGCACGTATTGTTGCACTATCTGTACCAGTTGCAGAAATGCTCACCCCTTCGCATTTTGCCATCACATCTTTTAACTCAACAATAATTCGTTCGGCTGTTTTACGACCAACCCCCTGAATAGATGTTATTGCTCCTATGTTTCCACTAAGAATATTAGCTGTGAGTTCTCCGACACTCATTCCCGAAAGGATTCCCAACGCTATTTTCGGGCCAATGCCGGATACCGAAAGTAGAAGACGAAATAGTTTTCGTTCTTCTTCAGAGGCAAACCCAAACAGCTGTAAAGCATCTTCGCGTATATGAAGATGAGTTAATAACCTGACTGTTGAATGAAGTGCTCCAAGTTTTTCGTACGTTGAAAGTGGTATATGAACAACAAAACCTACTCCCTGAACATCAACAATTACTTCGGTCGGTGATTTTGAAAGAAGAGTACCCGTCAGTTGTGCAATCATCGTACGTTAACTACTCTTTCCGGGAACATGCGAATGTATTGTTCCCACGTTTTTGGTTTATTGCTTTTTATTACTAATGGCTGATGTAATCTAAATGAATGACATAAAGCTATTGCTAACGCATCGGTCATATCAAAATGTTTTGGTACAGTTCGTAATCTGAGATACGATTTTACCATATACTGCACCTGTTGTTTTGTAGCTCCCCCATTGCCAGTTATTGATTTCTTTATTTCGCGTGGTGTATATTCAGCTAAAGGCAATTGATTCACTACCGCAGCAAGCATCGAGACTCCTCTTGCCTGTCCTAATTTTAATGCCGACTGTACATTTTTACCATAAAAAGCTGTTTCAACTGCTACCTCATTTGGTTTGTGTTTTTTTATAACATCACAGAGCGTTGTGTATATCATCTTTAGTCGTTGAGGCATTGAGCTATCTGGTGAGTTTTGGATAATATCATAAGAAACAAGAGAAGAGCGTTCAGCATTAACTTCGATAAGACCGTAACCTGTTATCAAAGTTCCGGGATCAACACCCAAAATTACTATCGACGAAGTACGACTCACGATTTTAGTACACTGTTGCTTTCATTAAAAAACTATTTAATATCCCTCACTTTTAGTTGAGGAAACATTTCACCATTGAAGTCATTTTCATCTATTGAGTATGCTAAATCTATTGAATTTGCACGTTGTATTAAAGATAGTTTATCGCCTAAATTAAATGCAATAGCATCCATTACATAGTTTCCACTACGTACCTTGAAGCGAAGGTGATTTTTCCCTACAATACGTGGCTGACCAACAACTTGTACATTTTTTGTTGCGAACACAGGCCTTGAGTTTTCCGGTCCAAAAGGTGCAAATTCGTTAAGTAACCTAATAAAGCGAGGAGTTAAGTCCGAAAGAAGTAGTTCTGTATCAATCCTCACTTCAGGTATTTTCATTGTATCTGAAAGCAATTCTTGAGCTACCTGATGAAATGCTTCACGGAATTCATCGATCTTATCAAGTTCAACAGTCAAACCAGCTGCATATTTGTGTCCACCAAATTGAATGAGTTTATCTTCACAGCGCTTCAGTGCTTCGTGAATATTAAACCCTGAGACACTACGTGCTGAACCTTTTGCTACCCCATCGACTGTCGTCATCAGGATAGTTGGCCTGTAGTACCGTTCTACTAATCTCGACGCAACAATACCAATAACGCCCGGATGCCATGACGATTCGTGTAACACAATCGCGCTGTCATTATCAGCGTTGAATACCGTTTCGACAATTTCCTGAGCCTGAAGGAATGTTTCTTCATCAATTTTCCGACGTTGGGAATTCTCTTGTTCCATAATACAGGCAAGTTCGGTGGCCCGTTCCAATGATGTTGAGGTTAGTAATTCAACTGCCCGCATTGCATCACCAATCCGACCAACTGCATTTATTCGTGGTGCTAAGCCGAAAACAATCTGACTTGTATGTATTTTACCTAATTTGAGTCCTGCTGTTTCGATTAATGCACGCAGACCAGGCAAGGGTTTGCTGTTAATAAGTTCAAGTCCAAGCTTTACCAGTGTACGGTTTTCTCCGGTCAAAGGAACAATATCTGCAGTTGTCGCTAACGTCACGTATTGAAGGCACTGTTCAATAATCTCAAGTGGATCGTCTTGCAAATTTTTACAGATAAGTGGAGAACGAAGTAATGCCTGTATCAGTTTGAATGCGACACCACAACCGCAAAGATATTTATATTCATAGTTACAATCTGTTCGTAATGGATCGAGTACGGCAACTGCTTGCGGAATATTTTCTCCCGGTTCATGGTGATCACAAATAATAACATCAATTCCGAGTGACCGGGCGTACTCTATTTGAAGATTTGCTGTAACACCGCAATCTACTGCTATCAAAAGTGAGGGATTGTATTGTTTGACTATATCTATCCCTGCTTGTGATAGTCCATAACCATCGCGAATACGGTCGGGAATGAAATAGTTGGCTATCATTCCGAGTTTATTAAAAAACAACCATAACATTGCGGCACTATCGGTACCGTCAACATCATAGTCACCGTAAATAACTATGTGTTCTTTTTGTTTAAATGCCCGTTCGATCCGTTCAACTGCAACTGCCATATCACGGAAAAGAAACGGATCATGAAGATCGGAAAGTTGTGGTCTGAAGTATTGGCGTGCTTTTTCGTATGTATCAATTCCTCGACTGACTAAAATTTCGCAAAGTATTGGTGAAATGTTCAGTTGCTCACTCAGTACCTTTACCGCTTCTGCTTCTTCAGGTGTAAGTGTTTCTACTTCTGTGCGTATTGTCCAACGATATTCTCGTACTGGTGTCAACTCGTGCCCTTCCGGTTACATATTGTTTGTATTTAAAAAAGACGGGCAACGTTGTGAGAATAGTGCCATAGAGTGTCGGTAAGCCGAATTCTGTCTTTTTCCGTTTAACGGAAAGAGGCAGTCATTTCTCTTATGCGACCTACCCATCCTGTGTTTAAAAGTTGAGCGGGCAACTCTTCCTGCATCACCATACGGTTTCTGCAGCACAGGATTTACTTGGTCTTGCACCCAGCGGGGTTTATCCTGTTCAGCGCTCATGGCATTTGCCTCGAGCAACTGAATCCCTTCGGGACCACTGCCATTACTGACAGTGCGGTGGTCTCTTACACCACCTTTTCACCTGTTTCTCGACCATTTCTGGCCGGGATGTATGTTTTCTGTGATACTTTCCGTTCCCACAGGATATGGCCTGTGAGACCCCCACTTAGCACCTGCGGTAACCGGGGAACGTGGGGCGCTGTGCCCTTTGGTGTTCGGACTTTCCTCCCTTCTGCTGTTGCAGAAGAGCGACTGCCTGACACCCTATGGCATTCATCTTAGTTTACCTGTCTTTTTTTTCAACTCTCTTTATTAATTATAATTGCAGGAGATAAATTCCGCAAGATATTTTTCTTCTCGTCTATTCCTTTATTTGCCAATGCATCGGCCGCTTTATTCTCTTCTCGTGGAATATGTCGAACTGTTATCTTAAATGGCGCTGACTTCATCAATTCCTTCACACGGTTGTATAATTGCTGTAAATGTTTGCTTCGGACTTTATACTGTCCCAACAACTGACGCACTAACAATTCACTATCTGAATGTATCACAAGTTCTTTACACGGATAATTCAATGCTTTCTGCAACCCTACAAGTAACGCCATATATTCTGCTACATTATTGGTCGATTGCCCAATGTATGCAGAATACTTCTCATGTTCCAAACCATCTTCTGTTGTTAATACGATGCCGATACCACTTTCGCCTGGATTGCCACGCGATGCACCATCCGTATACAAATGCATCGTCATATCAATTCTTTGGCTTTCACTACTATTTCATCAGAGACAAGAATTCGGCCACATCGTTCGCAGGTTAGCATAGCATTATTCTTGCGTAGTTCAAGCACTTTTTGAGGAGGTACTCTGTTATAACATCCACCACAGGAATTCCGGCTGACCGGTACTACCGCTTTCCCATCTCGTGCTTTACGGATACGCTCATACTGTTTATAATCTGTTTTCGATATTTTGGCAACAATTTTTTCGCGCTGGCTCTTTAGCTTTTTTTCTTCGTCTTCATGCTCTTTGTTAACAGCCGCAAGTTCCTTTCTTTTTTCAATAAGTTGTTTTTCAAGTGATTCAATTTCAGGTTCAAGTTTTTCGATGTCACTTTTTGCTACTGTAACACTTCCTTCGAGCGCATCTATTTCTTTCTGTAGCCTCGTTATTTGTTCCTGCGAGTAATCGATCTCGCGTGCAAGTGCATCATACTGCTTATTCGTTTTAACCTGAAATTGCTGGTTCTTATACTTTTCTATAGCTTCGCGAAGCTTTATAATCTCAGCATCAGCAGCATCCCGCCGTGCTAAAGATTCTTTAATTACCTTTTCGAGTTCTTTCTTCTGTGAACTCTTTGTTTCCAGCGCTTGTTCTAACTCTTCCACAACCTGCGGCAGGTCACCTTTCAGCTCCTGCAATTCATCATAACTTAAATCAATCAGTTGTAAGGCATATAAGAAACGTAACCTGTTTTCCAATGTTTACCCTCTCATATTTAAATGAACAAAGTGTTTTTTCAAAAAATTTGTATTGGATTAGTATTAATGTGCGATGTATATATTTTTACATTCGCACCAGTTTGATTTATCACATTCTGTAAGCGTGTTACTATCTTGCTAACAATTAATTGTTCAGTTTCCCAATGTCCTGCATCAATAAGAATAAACGATTCGGGCAGAGAATGAAAAGAATGATATTTTATATCTGCTGTAATAAACGCATCTGCGCCAGCTCGTACTGCATCATTCACCATATCACTTCCTGATCCTCCACACACAGCAATACTCTTCAGTTCAGTCGCCCTTTTACCTGCGTAGCGAAGTAGTTGTACTCCTAATTTTCGCTTCACCATCTTTAAAAAAGAATTGAGAGACACAGGTTTTTTCAGTTCACCAATCGCCCCAATTCCATAATTAACATTCGGATTTTCTACATAAACAATGTCGTAAGCAACTTCTTCGTATGGATGAACATCTTTCATTGCAGAGATCACTGATGGCAACTGATGTCGCGGTGTAAGCATTTCGAGCTTTATCTCATTGACGAACTCAAGTTCACCTTTTTTACCAATAACCGGTTGCGATAATGGTGAACCTATGAAAGAGCCAACTCCACGTGTCGAAAATGAACAGTAAGAATAATCACCAATGACACCGGCGCCTGCTTGCGCCATTGCATTCCGCACGCTTTCGATGTGATCTTCAGGTACGTAAACAATTACTTTTGCAAGTGTCTGTTCAAGCGGTTTTAAAAAACGAATTTTCTGTAGTTCCAGCTTCTCCGCTAAAGTGTAACTTACTCCATCCTTCGTAAAATCAAGATTTGTATGTGCAGAATAAAGTGCAATTTTGTTTTCAGCAAGTTTCAGAAGAAGGCGTCCGATAGTATCATGTGCTGTTATGGAGTGCACCGGACGAAAAATTAACGGATGATGAGTAATAATCAGCTCAGCTTTTTTAGCTATTGCTTCTTCAACCACTTTTGGTGTTACCTCAAAGGCAACCAACACTCTCGATACACGACGATGCGCATCACCAACCTGTAGCCCCACATTATCGCGTTCCATTGCAACCCATCGTGGAGCCCATTCTTCTAATACTGCAGTAATCTGTGAAATAACCATATCAAAAAAAATGTCCCGCTATATTGGCGGGACATTTACATTTTAACTCTTATGTTCTACACTATTGCTGATTATAAAAACTTTGACACCTTGTTGTACAATCTCTTTTTTCATTGTCTTGGTAAAATGAAGTATATCAAAAAAATACACTATATGCAAGAATACATAATTACAATATTTTCCGTTTTCTGTTTTGGATTGAGAAATTTTATTCCCATTTTTTCAGTAACCACATCAATACCTTCCGAAACTTCTGGAACTTTCAGATTGTTTTATAATTTTGAATAAAGCAACAATAAGCTTCCACCGATGAAAGAAAATCAGGAAAAACACGAATTTTCCAAACTCATACGTTATACGTTATGGGGTTACGGATTAGCTCTTCTCAGCGCTCTGATTCTAGATTCACTCAAACTCCAAAAAAATGCTTTTGGTCAATGGTTAGTTCGTACACTTTCCGGTGAAGGCGAAAGTATTTTTGAAGGCATTTATGCTATTAAGCAACGTATAACAAATTCAACTTTTTCTCTCGCCCAAGCATACGGTTGGGGAAAAGTTATTGGAATGACTTTCCCTTGGTTTATAGATGCAGTAAGCCGTTTAACAGACATTGATGTTTATGGTATTGAAGGTTTTTATATACCCTACTTTTATGCACTCAGCGATCAAATCGGTGCAAATATCGCCGGACTTCTTTTTTTTAAACGCAACCATCAACAATGGAAGGCGGCATTAAAACATTACCTCAGAAATCCCGTAATGCTAACCAGTCTTCTTATCATTATCATTGTCCCTATGGGATTACTTGCTGCACGTGCTATTGGCTTCAGTCCAACAACTCAGCTCTATACTGCTCTTGAAACAATAGCTGCAAACCTCTGCTGGCTTCCACCTCTTGTTGGTTGGCTTTATGAACGCTCCGAACAAAAAAGAAGCTCTTACTTATAGCATCGCTTCAGAACTTCGAGCATTTGATGATGAATGTGTCCGTTTGTTGTTAAAAGTTTTGAATTATAAATTGTTGACGGATTACCTTCATAATCTGTCCACATACCGCCAGCTTCTGTTACAAGCAACACACCGGCTGCCATATCCCATGGATTGAGTTTCCCTTCCCAAAAACCATCGAAACGACCACAAGCAACATATGCCAGATCGAGTGCAGCAGATCCCAAACGTCTGATTGCCTGTCCCTCTATAAGAAATTCACGGAATGGTTTAAGATGATATTCAAGTTCTTTCCTGACATCGTAGGGGAAACCGGTAACTAATAAACTTTCGATGAGCACCGAAGTTTTTGATACACTGATACGTTCGTTATTAAGATATGCACCCTGTCCTTTTACTGCTGCATACAATTCATCATGCGATGGATCGTATATAACTCCAACAACTACTTCACCGTTATATTCAAGCGCAATAGATACTGAATACAAAGGCAGTGCATGCGCATAATTCACTGTACCATCAAGGGGATCGACAATCCAACGGTACTCTGATTGATGTTCGTGTGCACCTGATTCTTCTCCTAAAAAACCAAAATCCGGATAGTGGCTTCTTAGAATTGAATGGATTAATTGTTCCGACTGTCTGTCAACTTCCGTAACAAGGTTTGTTGCTTCACCACCTTTTCGTTCAATACTACTGATTTTGCCGACATTTTCTTTTAAAAGTTTACCAGCTTCTTTAGCCGCTTCGATTGCTACCGTAAGCATTTCATCCATACTTCTTCTCCTTTCGTACTACAAAGGTACAAAAAATTTAATTTATAACTGATGTATTGAAATCGTAAAACGTTTTTTGTACATACTTAACAATAAAAGACGGGAAGAGAGAAATGTCGTCAGTGCGTGAACGTAGTATTATCAATTCATATCTGGCAATGCGCCGGATTATCGGAATGCTCGGTATTTCTTTTCCGGTCGTTCTAGTGCTCGGTGGATTGGTTCAGGATGAACCTTCTATTCAGGCTTCCATCAGCGCATATTACTACACCAACATGCGGGACTTTTTTGTCGGACTACTAAGCAGTGTGGCTCTTTTTTTAATATCATACAAAGGGTACGAAAAAATTGACGACATCGTTTGCAAACTAAGTGGTTTGTGTGCTCTAGGACTTATCCTGTTCCCTACCTCGCTTCATACCGGAAAAATTTCAAAAGTCGGTATGCTGTTGGTGCGTGAAAATGTCTCTGAGTTTGTCCATCTTACATTCGGAGCATGTTTTTTCATTCTACTTGCTTACAACTCTATCTTTCTTTTTACAAAGCGTGCTCCAGGTGGAGGAATAATGAGTAAAGCAAAGCGAAAACGAAACATTGTTTACAGAACATGCGGCATCGTTATGCTACTCGCTATTTTACTTCTCTTCATATATAAAACATACTTCGAGCACACAATTCTGAACAAAATGTATCTTACTCTTATCCTCGAATCGATTGCACTTTTTGCGTTTGGAATTTCGTGGCTAATAAAGGGTAATACGTTTTTCCGCGATCCGAAATTACATACATAAACGGATTGCCATTATCTGCGGACAATGGCAATCCGTCAAACAAATTCCTAATACTCAACCTTCAGTGTTGTTCTAAAAATTCTTCCTGGCATTGGGTAACCGTTGTATATCTGATATTGCACATCAAAGAGGTTGTTAACACTGATACCCCAATTGATTGTCAAACCACTATATGTTGTTGCAACAGAATACCCAACATCTGTTGTTACAACATCCGGTAATTTTTGCGTATTCAATTCATCGATATAACGTACACCAGTAAATACCTGCTGAATCATAATAATTCCTACTTTTGTATTAATATTGATTCCTATCACACCATTGGAGAGTGGTACATTCGGAAGTTTTTTATTATATGTTTGATCATTTTGCGACGACTTGTTTTTCTTCAACGCTTCTACAATTGATACACCGGCATAGACAGTGAGATCAGACGATTGATACTCGTATCGCGAGTCAAATCCCTGATGTTCTGATTTGCCAATGTTATAGGGTGTCCACGTTGCATCGAGTACAATTTTATCTTTAACATCATAGAAAAAGTAGCTTGCTTGCAGTGAGTGTCTTCCGGCGTCATCGAGTTTTGTACGAACACCAACTTCATAAGAAGTTGAATACTCTGGTTTTAACTGTGAGTTCGAATATCCCGGATAGTATAAATCGTTAAAGGTTGGTACGCGGAAATTACGTCCGATTGCAGCCCACATACGCAAATCGTAAGAGGGAATAATGCGCATGTTTATACCAAACTTTGGAGATAATGCTGATTTTTCAATATCCGAAAAATGATCATAGCGGAGCGCACCAATAAGCATAATTCTGTCAACATAATCTGTATTGCGCAGATACGTAACCTCATCAGAAAGCCACAAGGCGGTAGATGTACGACGGGCATCCATCTTAAAAGGCATACCCCACGACAATCCAGTAGCATCGAGAATACCCGACCCCATAGAAGCTCCGGCAATTATTCTGTTTGATGGTATTACCTGAATTTCGGCTTGTGCCTGAAGTTCTGATTGCTTGTTACGATAAAGAATATCTGTATTTCCCCATAGGGATGGTTCAATGTAATTCAATTTACTGTTAAGATGTGAAGCACCTATTCGAAGAAGGATATTATTATCAACAGCAACATCGCTATGAACAGCTGCGCGGAACACTTCATCTTTTTGTTTTGCTTTATCTGAAGGAAAAGTAATTGAACCAGGCACACCCCGATCAAAATTCAAATATTCCAATGTTGTACGTATCAATAAATCTTTTGTCTGATTATAACTGCCCGTGGTGTAAAAATGTCGTTTGATAAATCTTGAATTCCGTCTGTTTTCGGTAGTATCAGGTAATCCCGTGCGCTCGACTCTGTATGAATAATTATCAATTCCATTTTCGTACTGGAAACCACCAAGAACACCAACTCCGTAGAATTCTCCTTCGGCTTCAAGATTATACAATCGTCCGCCGTACGATGCACCTCCCACAGATGCCCGTGCTTTGAATTGCTCCGATGGTTTTCGTGTTAATAAATTAACTACACCTCCGGCTGCATTTCCACCATAGAAAGCTGAACCGGATCCTTGCAATACTTCAAGTCGCTCAACAGTATTGATATTTAATAAACTGAGATCATATGAACCGTACTGTGCAGTATTCAGTGGTAAACCATTCTGAAGTACAAGAATATTGGAACTTGTAAAACCACGGATTGTAATATTTTTCATTCCTGCATTTGCTCCATAATCACGTACATAAATACCTTCAACGCCTTTTAACACATCTGCTACGGTTAACGGATTTAATGTTGAAAGCATTTGAGGAGTAAGCACTTCGACACGAGCGGGTACATCACTTTCGTCAACTACAGTTCGTGTTGCTGTTACCACAACAGCTTTTGATTGATATACCTGCAACGTGTCATCATCAAATTCCGAAGCAAGAGTCAGAAGTGGTATAAGTAACAATAGAGAAAGTAAATACTTCATAGCATTATAACCTCCTAATGATTTGTTAGTTTAACATTTATTTTAATTACACACACATTGTTCAATGCCTTCAATGACCAATAAAAAAAGCCCCAACCTTTCGGAAAGATTGGGGCTTGAAAACAATCAGAGAATTTTTGTTGTTCCCAGCCAACCTTCCCGCGAAGGTACTGAGGGTAATGTTCCGGCAGGTCTCCTGGCTCATCTCCACTTTAGTGTCTTCCCATTCCGGTTAACCCGAAACAGTGACTATGGTTACTAAAGTGTGAACACACTGTTGTGTTCTGAGATTTACAGTTGCGGGGCAGCTTCCGATTTGTTTAGTAACTCACGGAATTCCCTTTTCATTCCAATACTCTGTATTGGAACACCGAAACATGATATATAAAAGAACAATCTATTATTCGTTGATATTATGGAATCTATTTGCTAAAAATGCAAGACTGAAAAATTATTTATGTTGAAGAGAGCAAGTATAATAAGCTTTCAGATATTCTGATTTATTGAGAAAAAGTAGTAATAATTATTTGCAGTATTCAATACATTTTTCCATCTTTAGATCAACCACCTGATAAGTCTTAAAAGTTTATCATAATATGTTAAGGAGGGATTTATGAAGCATATTTATCCATTCCTTTTTGTAATTTGCCTCTCACTTCCCCTCACGGCGCAGGAAACACAAAAAAAAGCTCTCGATGCTTTTATTAATGCAACAACAAAAGTAGCAACTTCAAAATCATTCCCCGTTGCAGGTGCAGAATTGATGATTGAACTCCTTCCAGGTCCTAAAGGTACAGTTATTACGGGACAAACCGGTTTATTCGGAATATATTTCTCTAAACTAAATGAAGTTCAAGGTGAAGAGAAACCTACAATTACTGTTCTTGTTCGTATCTCTCCGCCCAAAAATTTTAATTTCAAATACTCAAACAATGAAATTATGATGGAATTACTAAAGAATATGGGTCCTTATTACGAGTATACATTGATGTTCGTAATTGACGAACAGGATTCTTCTTTCGGATCATTTACTATAACACAAAATCTATCACCGATGATGACTCCTGATACAAATAAAATACGAGGTAAAGGTTCTGCTATTAAAACCGGTGATAGTTATCAAGGAGAAGTCAGACATTTCTGATGATCACAACATAAGTTTTACATATTTAAACAAATAACAGATAGGCATATATGTTTTTAGATATTATCGTTAGCTGTAGAGTTTAAACACAATCTTTAATAAAACAGAAATTTCCAAATTCATTTAAAAGCAAGTATGATTTATGAATAATCAATTCATGTTAATGTCAAATTAAAAAACATCGTTATAAACAATATAATCAGAAAGGGCACTGCTATGAAAATATTTTCATATACGATGATGTTAATGAGTCTTTTGCTTTTTGCAATTTCTATAAATTCCGGTACCCTTTACTCACAGTATATGGTACAGAACGAACAACCTTGCGAAACATTTCAATTACCATCATTTTCAGAACTAACCAGCAACCCGAAACTTCCTGATCCATTTCGATTTCTTAACGGAAGAAGAATGTCGACAATTCAGGAATGGATATGTCGTCGCACTGAAATAGCTGCTCTCGCTCAGGAATTCATTTATGGATATAAGCCACCGGTACCCGATACAATTACTACAACGTACAACAGTACAGACAGTACATTAACAGTTTTTGTAACAGAAGAAGGGAAAACTATCTCTTTCCGATGTAAAATATATTATCCACAGAGCGGCACTCCACCATATCCGGCGATGATTAGCATTGGTTTTTCATTTTACACAAATAACTTCACACAACTAGGAATTGCTGTAATTATATTCCCAAACGATTCTATTGCACAACAAGCAGGTACTCATTCACGTGGACGAGGTAAATTCTACGAATTGTATGGTTCCAATCATTCTGCCAGTGCACTGATGGCATGGGCATGGGGAGTAGATTGTCTGATAAGTGCATTAGAGAAAACACCTGAGGCAAATATCAATCCGTCAAAACTTGGTATTACTGGTTGCTCAAGAAACGGCAAAGGAGCCCTCTGCGCAGGCGCATTTTGCGAACGAATTGTACTGACAATTCCTCAAGAATCCGGCTGCGGTGGTACAGCAAGCTGGCGAATATCGCAGGCGCAAAAGGATGACGGACAAAATGTTCAAACAGCATCACATATTGTAACGGAAAATGTATGGTTAAGGAGTAATTTCAACCAATTTGGATATGCTGTTAACAAACTTCCGCTTGATCAACACATGGTTATGGCACTGTGTGCACCCCGCGCTCTTTTAACTGTCGAAAATACTTCAATGGAGTGGCTTGGAAATGTCAGCAGCTGGAGCAGTGCCAATGCTGCACACTATGTATGGGAACTACTTGGAGTACCCGATCGGATGGGATGCATCCAAAACGGCTATCAATACCACTGTGTTTATACACAAAAAGAATGGGCATGGGTAGTTTCTTACGTTCAGCGGTTTCTTTTGGACAACAATAATGTCAACACCACTGTTATGGAAACCGACGGAAATTACACATTTGATAAAGATCGCTGGATTGATTGGGAAACAGTATTAAAAATCGATGACAAAGAAGAAAGCTTTAATCCTGGGTCATTCAAGTTGTATCAAAATTATCCAAATCCATTCAATCCTATTACAACTATTAATTATACTTTGAATACACGTTCTTATGTATCATTAAAAGTTTTTGACTCACTGGGGCGCGAAGTTGCTGTATTAGTATCAGAAGAAAAAGACAAAGGCAACTATTCAGAACAATGGAATGCATCCGAATTCCCAAGCGGAGTTTACTATTACCGTTTACAGACAGAATCGTATGTGGACGTTAAAAAACTTATCGTACTAAAATAATTAAGGGACTATACTTACACGATGCCGGTGGGGATTATTATTGATTCGAAACGGTCGATAATAGAAACGGAACTGCTGCCGAAATACATACGGCGCAGTTCCGTTCAGGACAGTAAATTAAATTATTTGAGCACTATCATTTTCTTAGTTGCAACATAGTTATTTGCCTGAAGTCTGTAATAATACACTCCGTTTGGCAAAGAATGAGCATTGAATTCTATGATATAAATTCCTGGTGTTTGCTTTTGATTAACAATTGTTGCGACTTCTTTTCCTAATACGTCATACACTTTTAGCGTAACAGTATAAAGAGCCTGGTCGTTCGATAGCTCGTATGAAATGTTCGTTGTCGGATTAAAAGGATTCGGATAGTTTTGGTGGAGTGTAAAATGCTGAGGCAAATTGTTACTGTTAGCAACAGAATTAACAACAGGGACAAGCTTATCGTAAGCAGCCTTAAGATCGTAGAATGCGTTCATCAAAGCGGTATCAGCAGAGACATATCTGCTGAAGTTACTGCTCTTTACGGCTTTTGCAGAGTTAAGTGAAGTTTCGAACACCTCCCAGGAATCGGTTGTATAATCCTGTTGTTTGAGTGTATCGACTATCTTAATGAGTGAATCCAGCTTATTGTAGTAAATACCAACCCGTACAACTGCATAAAATGCCGGCTTACATTGATTTTGTGTATTCCACAGAGACGTCGATTGGTTGGTAACAAATGTATATTGGTCATTTAATCCATCTTTCGAAACGCTGATAATTTTTCCACGACCTGATCTATAGCTTCGTTCAACAAAGCATTTAAAAAGCTGTGCATATTGATTTGCCTGTTGAGCAAGTATTGCATCGGAAGGATAATTAGTACCCGAATTTGTACTAACGTCAAGTTCTGTCACTGCCATTTCTGTGCAAATAGTATCGAACTTGTTATAACTTGCAATCCATTGTTCTGCAGTAGGATACGTGAGTGCATCGTGATCCTGCATACCAATTCCGTCAAGATATCCGGCACGGAATATTGGTCCGCAAATACGTACAATACCATTTGCTTTCGATGAGTTATGTGTATTATAATCATTGTAGTATAATTTCATCTGTGTTTCACCGTATAGTTCGGTGTATTTTCTTGTTAGTTCGAATGCTTTAAATATATAGCTATTATCACCGAAGGTTGTATACCATTCATTATTGTTTATACGATCAGTTCCATTTTCTTCTACAGCTTCATTGACCACATCCATTGCAGAGAGCATTCCAGGCCAGTTTTCATGTATTAAACGGATAACTTCTTTAATATAGTTTTCCATTCGTATTGTCATTTCTTCTTTTGTTAATCTTTCCCCATCTGTTCTGTAACCTCTTCTGAAAAAAGCTGTTCCTGGTGTTTGATTATACCACACAAGTGTGTGTCCGCGAAACGTAAAACCTTGTCTTTTTGCCCAATTGAGCTGAGCTATTAAATCAGCATTAAATCTGACGACAGGGTGAAGATTAATAGAGTCCCGTTGAGCATCTGTTTGGGCATTCGCATAAGCAGTTGAACATGCTGCAATATCGACAGTGTATTGCGGTTTCATGTTATTTCCGGGACTCATGGAATTCATATGGAATTTTATAAGATATCCACCATCTCCGTTTGGGTATAAAGCTGCAGATTGCCCTGGCACAACAGGATCAGTCGGTAAAGCAACATGACGATATGATAGTAAACAGCCGATATAAAAATCATTCGCAAAAACATCTTTCAACGCCGGCACATCTGTTTGAATTTGAGAAAAGGCAGAATACGACAAAACAACCAGCCCGATTGTTTGGATCAACTGATGACAGCCTTTTACGAACACTTTTAACTTTTTGACCATAGTAATGTATCTCCTTATAATTGTTTGATGTTGTAATACTCCTCCCACATTGTTAAAGAGTATTGTTGTTTGTTGTATAATACACAAAAATTTAATGTTCAAAAATATATGTTGTTGTAGCTCACAAAAATGTCACTGCCTGAAGTGTATTACTTCATCAGCACAATTTTTTTAGTTACTGTAATGTCGTTTGAATTTGTACTGCCTCGTAATACGACTATATAAATACCACTGTGCAAATCCTGTGCATCAAAGGTGACTGTATGATACCCAGGTTCAACGACACCATCTACGAGTGCAGCCACTTCACGCCCAAGTAAATCGTATACTTTTAGCGTTACTTTTGTTGCAGATGGTACTTCGAATGGTATAATAGTGGAGGGATTAAATGGATTTGGATAATTGCTCCTTAATGTAAATGAGGTTGGAACAGACTGTTGATCGAAATTAACGGATGTTGGTGGTTGAAACATTCCTACAACAAAAGTACCCAATGTGTTAATTCCGGATCGTGAAACCGTATAGGGTACAGTTGTAAATTGCGTTGTGTAATTACCAGTGCCAACTTCCAATGAATCAGGTAACAAAAAGATTCTTGCATATGCAGCTCTGTTATTTTTGAATTCACTATTTTCTAATTCACTAGCCCACCCAAATTGGAGAGTGTAGGGACCATCACCTTCTTGTTCTCTTTCAATAGTCCATTTCACAGTTACTCTGCCACCGTAGGGTGTAGGTGTGGTTTGAGATAATGCGCCTACAGAAAACGATGCAGAAAATCCATGGTTTGTTATCCATACAGGTGCATAGCGTGTAGTTCCAACAGGGAAGAATGTCTGAGTGCCACCTGTTCCAAAAAGTTTTAGCTTTCCTCCGTCTGAAGTCTGAACAAACTTATTTATTGCGGCATTAACTACCGAAGAAGCCGATATAGTATATTCGCCAACGCGTAAAGAACCATTTTGAAAATCAATTCTTCCACGAATTTCTCTGTTTGCATGAAGTTTGATTCCAAATCGATTATCGATTACAAGATTTTTGGGTCCATCAGTTGCCGGAAATTCAGCATCACTTGTTGTTTGCATTAAGAGACCACTGTACTTGAGGGAAGCTTCTGGAGCATACTTTAACACATTATTATTCAACTTCAATGAACCACTTATAATTTTTAACGTATCTTTTACAACAATATTTTTGCTTAGAGATAATCCGGAACTGTTATTAATAACTATACACGCAACCGTATCTGGCAATAAGGACCCTGTCACCTGAGACTGTGTGCCATTAAAAATGTATGAAACGCCTGGAGAAAATAAATTATCTCCCTGATTCTGAAAAACTCCATCAACACCATCAGTATGGCTTATTTCAAGTATTGCCCCATTGTAAATTAAGCAATGACCATATCCTGTGATCTGCGTTGAACCAACATTGAGAGTACAACCCGTTAACACTTCAAAGGTCAATGCATCAATTGTTGCAGATGATGCTAAAGACAACTGTTGACGCCCCTGCTTATTAAAAACAAAACGCGCATGTACCGGACGATTTGTACCTGATTTTATCAAGCCTTCTGTTACAGTCAAATTTCCTTTCAACTGCCATTTGACAGAGTTACTGAGTCCAAGATTACCTTCGCACAAATTGAATGTTCCACCATTTATATTGATCGAGCCTGTCTGGATAATACGTAGATCACTGCTTTCATTCGGTGATGAAACAACGGCCACACTACCGCCTGTTTGTATATAATCACCAGTTAGTGTAATCTGTTTGTTTTGATTATCGGTTGACTCAAAAATGGTAAGCATTTTGTCGCCAGTTGCATGAACGACAAAATTCCCATCAATTGTATTATTTTTAAATTTAAGAGATATATCAGCATTTTGAGATGCACAATTCCAAACAAAATTTTTATAATTTCCATTGATATTCGATGGTACAAGTGATTCAACTCCTGTTATTTCACAATATGAATTTTGCATCCATTGGATTGGCGGTATAGTTCCACCGTTTCTTGCATGGTTGTATTTACCACCACTATTTATACGAATTGTTGCATCAGATTCTTGCTGAAGTTCTCCTTCATTAACCAGTACGCCATCAACACGTATATCAACACCTTCAGCATTTTTAACAACCACTGATGCCGACGAAGCCACTTTCAAGGTTGCACCATTTGCCACAAAAACCTGTGCAATGGTATCACTTTCTGTTATTGTAACTGTATGCCCTGTTTGAATTGTAATAACTCCATCAGCATAACGAGGTATGTATGGAGCCGGATGTACCCACGTACTTCCGTCATACCTTTCCCATGTATTCACATCATTCCAGTTACCTGTAGCTTTTGACCGAAAGCCGGTCGGCACATCAATAAATGTCATCCATTGAAGTATAAAAAGTTTGTCAGAAGAATTGCCGACAAACTTCAAATACACATCATGGTTACCACTTACCGGCTGCAATAGAGGTGCGGAGAAAGTTTTGAAGGTTGTCAAGCTTCCTGTTGAGGTAATTGCACATTCTGCAATCTTTGTTCCTGTATCAATAGAATCAAGCCATACTTCAATAGTACCACCTGCTGAAGCACATGAAGCCACAAAAGAAACGGAGTCGGCACTCCGAGGATATTCTTCATTCCCAAATTCAACACCGGCATACAGTGCCCAATCATTATTGTGGATGTTATCAAGCGATCGTATACCACCGCTTAACCCTGTAACACTTGTACCATATTGATTAGCAGGGCATTCAGCCAAAATTGGCGTATACGCATCACGATAAATGTAATAATCGAAATAAGCGGGCGTTGTACCCGATACAAACAAGCCTTGCCGGTTGCCTGTAAATGAATTCCATTCTTCCTGCCAGCCATCAAGTTCACTAACATCAATCGGTGATCCAACCTGTACCCAATCAAAACCATCAAGTCCAAAATAACCAGTCAGCTGATGATTGACACGTACTAGCTTCAGATACACCGTATTATCTGTTGATGGGTTTTGTACTTTATAGCTTGTTTCTTTAAACGAAAGGACAACAATTTTTCCTGAAGCATCGACCGTTGCACAGAGTTTCACAAAAAGTGTTTGTCGACCATTAAAAATCCAAAGTCCGGCTGAATCGGCAGAGGATTGTGGAGCATACTCCATTTTTGTGATTAGCGAATAGTTATGTTCACCATCCTTTTTGATAATGGTATTTGGTTTGTTTTTGTGCGTTAACATCAACCAGCCTGGTTTAGCAGAGAGTGAATATGTATTCGATGGTGTATATCCTAAAAATGACCATTCTGGATGAAGTTTGTTTGAATTAAAAAAATCGGAATGTGGTACTGCCCAGGGAATTCCACTGCTTGGAAGTGCTGGTGCAGTTTTGGGAACATTTGTCGGGTAATCAGCAATAGGTTTTCCGTTGGCATCGTACCAGACCTGATTAAGGAGTCCTTGCCTTCCCTGGCCGTACCATTCATTGTTATTGCCAGTTCGAAGCAGTGGGTGAACGAGCCAATGAGTGCTGTCATCCAGCGTGACGACCTGGGAACAGTGATTAGGGTTCTGAAACAGAGCCTGTGATGCCAACGGATCGTTGAGATTAAAAAGATCACCGAGATTTTCCCATGCAAATTGATCATCTGTCAATGTTCGGCTTCGGAATACTTTTTGTCCTCCGCCAAGATCACGTGCAAATGAGTAATAGTAATAACCACGGTATTTCCACATAACCGGACCTTCTGCCCAGCTATAGGGATAAGAAGGAGCCGGATTAATCCACCGGAGATCCAGTATTGCTCCGGCTGGTTGTCCATCTTCTCCAAGTTCGACTATCCAGTTATTTTCTTTTCCGTTTTTCACCAATAAATACCACCGGCCATCATCATCAATAAAAATTGAATTGTCATAACCAAGACCTGGTACTCTGGAAGGTGTGTTCATTAATGTTGGCATACTCCATGGACCTTGAATATCGTCCGCGGTCGTAAAATGCATTTGGTTAGCACGAGAAAAGAAATACCAGTACTTGTTATTCTTAAAAACAACTTGTCCTCCCCAGCAACCACCGGCAGGTGCATCACCATAGTTTTGCCAATCGGCACGCACCGGTTGTGCAACAGCTTCCCAGTGAACTAAATCGGTCGATCGGTAAATCACCGGTGTCGGGTTGAAGGATGATCCTGCTGTGTAGAAATAATTGCCAATTTTCGACAACGTGCAATCCGGATGATCGCCCGGTATAACGGGATTCATAAATGTTTTGAATGATGGCGACTGAGAAACCGCGCTCTGAACTACAAGTATAAAAAATAACATCGAAATAATTTTCTTTGATTTCATGAATTCCAGCCCTTTATAATCATTCCCTTTTTTCTTTAATACTGAAAAAATCTAAATCAACATAACCACCTGTTTCTCTGGTAGCATAATTGAAAAGTGCAAATCGATATCCCATAAAATGTGGAAGTGTATAGGTCATTTTAATTGTGGAGCCAATTTTCTTCCACTGTTTACCATCAAGACTGTACGAAAACCACCCTGTATCTGCCATATTTTTGAAATCACATTCTGCTTTAAAGTAAACAATGTTCCCTTTGAGAGATATCCGCTCTACCTCCCGTGCTGTATCCGACTCAGCCGATACCATAATAATCCATTTGTTTTGTTTCTCGGAAAGTATTCCAACATAACCATAACGTCTTTGAAACAATGCAAGCCCCGCTACATCTCCTTCTTTCATTCCTCGAACATCGAAGACTGTAGTTGCTACACAACCGGGACCAAAGGTACGCTGGGTTAATATATTTTTAGCTTCGAAAATATTATTATCAATGCGTCCGGTACGAAGACGCAAATACCCTTTCCGTTCCGACAAAGACCATAATGAAAAGAGTGTATTGTGATTCCACTGCCATACAAGTGGTAAAGATGCATCATTATTGCGATCAAAATTATCTGATGCTACAATTCCAGGCAGAATTCCTTTCGAAGGTGGTAAAGGAATTGTATCTGGAACATTGCCATCAACACCTAATACAGGCCATCCATCGTGCCACCTTACCGGTACAAGGTATGGTATCCTTCCAACAGCACCATAATCTCTGAACAAATAAGCAAACCATCGCCCATCCTTTGTTTCGATAAGGCCACCTTGTGCTATTCCACGATCCTGCAGACCAATTCTTCCTTCATACGGACCAAAAATATTCGATGCACGGTGAACAATAACTGTACGCATTCCGTTTACAGGCCAGGTAATATTGAACAGGTAGTACATTCCATTAACTTTAAATAGCTGTGATCCCTCTGCCGGCAACATAATATTTGTGCCGGCAGGAGCGCTCGCATTATCAATTAGTACCCTTTCAGTATTTTTTTTAATGCCAGCAAGATCTTTTTCTAGTTCAGCAATGTATAACCGTCCTACGCCCCAGATAATGTAAATTTTTCCGTCATCATCGAAAAACAACGTATGATCATGATATGCGGGTGCAAAAGAAATTTGTTCCCACTTTCCGTTTTCAATATCTGTTGTCTTGAAAATGTAAGTTTTGTTGGTTGTGTGAGAAAAAGTACTAAGGTAAAAATAACCATTATGATAGCGTAAACAACTTGCCCATGAACCACGACCGTATTCGTTTTTTCCGTTTGAAAGATTCGTTTCATCAGTATTTACAAGTGTTGTGTATGCATAACTAATAATACTCCAGTTGGTAAGGTCGTATGATTTCATCACCGGCACACCTGGATTCATATGCATTGTGGTACTGCTCATATAGTATGTGCTATCTATCCGAATAATTGACATATCAGGAACATCTGCAAATATTATCGGATTCGTTGCACAACAATCCTGCGCAAAACACACTGCATTCATTAAAAACAATGCATAGCCTATAAATCTGATCATTTGTTTACCGAAATTCAGCCTTTAAGAAGAAAGCACTTCAATTACTACAGCTTACATCTTATGCCAATATGATTTACAAAAGTTGCTCTTTCAAGCCACTTTTTGATAATTATTCACCAATTTACGCATATAAAGAAGCTGTTAACGGAGGCGATGGAGATTTCTGAACTGACGAAGAGATACACCTTTAATTTTTTTAAAGTAGCGTGAGATGTGTTCGATATCGGTAAACTGAAACATTTCTGTTATTTCACAAATTGGTATATCGGTTTCAATCAACATTCGGGCAATCATTTCCACACGCACACTTCTTATTTCATCATATATTGATCGATGGAGAGTCTTTCGGAAACGTTCTTCCAGTGCTCGACGTCCCAAAGCGGTTGCACGTACAACATCTTCTACCTGAATTTTTTCTCTTGCATGTTCACGAATATATAAGAGTGCACGAGCAACTTCCAAATCATTCACCGCCAGTAAGTCGGTCGATTGCCGCTGTACTACATGACTTGGTGTAATAAGAATTCTTTCCGACTTACTACTCACTCTCTTTTTAGCCATCAGACGATCGAGCAAACGAGCTGCTTCAAAACCTCCTACTTCAACATTGAGAGAAATACTTGTGAGTGGCGGGTCACTGATTTCGCACACCATCGGATCGTTATCAACACCTATAACAGAAACATCGTTTGGTACTTTCAGATTTAAAGCTTTACATACTTCAAGTACATGTTGCCCAAGATCATCATTGCAAGTAAAAACTCCAATCGGTTTTGGAAGTTGTTGTAACCAATTTGAAAGAATATACTGCTCTTTTTCCCATTGATTTGTAATACTCTTTGGCAGAATGTGACAATAGGTAGACAATCCTTTTTCTTGTAAGTATTCTTCAAAATATTTGCCACGCTCCTCAGACCAATCGAATCCTGCAAAACCACAGTATGCAAAATTTTTCAGCCCCTTTGAGATGAGATGTTCTGCTGCAAGCTGCGCTATGTTGGCAGAATCAGTATGGATAACATGAGCACCTTCAGGATAATTTGAAACATGTACCGCCATGATAGTTGGCACTTTGAGTTCGAGTAGTTCATTGGATATCAAAGTATCGCGCATGATAATACCATCCGGCTTCCATTGATTCAGCTTTGGAATTGACGAGCGAAGATCACCGGGTTCTTTGTAAAATGACCAGGGGCCATGTAAACGAGCATAGCGTGCAATACCAATAATAAGCTGTCTGCCAAATTCCCTTGATGTTTCAACAAGCAGTAATACTTTTTTCATTGTTCAACAAACAATCGTATATCAATTGCCATCATCGCTGCCTTCTTTGCAGCTTCGAGTCCATAATCTCCATCTTCAAATACAAGACAATATTGTGGTACCACTCCTAGTTTTTTCGCAGCTTCGATAAACATATCCGGCTCTGGTTTTGGTTTAAGCGGATCATCTCCAGTAATTACAACATCAAACGCATCCAGAATTCCGATAAGTTCAAGCTCTTTTTGTACTATGTCCCGTCTGCCGCCCGAAACAACTGCCATCGGTAATATCGAACGATATCGAAAAACAATATCTACAACAAAATTTATAGGCTTTAATGTATCTAAATGACTCAATACAAATTCATGTTTATGTGCAACAATTTTTTCGGGATCAAATGATGTTCCATAATGTTGATTGTACAATCGTACGATGTCGGTTTCTCTCATCCCTTTACGAGAAAAGAAAAAATCGTAATCATATTTTCCCCCCACTGCTTTGATCACCTGTTCCCATGCCTGCAGGTGCAACGGCATTGAGTCTATCAATGTTCCGTCACAATCAAAAAGAAGTGCCTGGACTGATTCCGGTATTTCAATTCCTGATATTATTTTTTGATTTTGTATTAACTGTGCATCTTTAATGTGTCTTTGACTTCCGTTGTCCGTAGTATGCATTTTTGCCGTGCTTTCGTTCATAGTGTTTGCGACGTATATATTCTGGTAAAGGTTCGTTTTGCTTCTTTATAAACATTGTCCATAGCGCTATTTCAGCCACACGTTCAAGCACCAGCATATGCTCAACTGCTTCCATTGCATTGCTTCCCCATGTAAAAGGAGCATGTCCGCCAACAAGCACCGCAGGCATTGCTGTCGGTTCGAGTTTTCTGAATCGTTCGACGATAACTTTTCCGGTATTCAGTTCATAATGCTCTGCTACCTCCTGTTTCCGCAGATAGCGCGTTACGGGTATAGCACCATGGAAAACATCGGCATGCGTTGTACCATAACAAATGATTTCCTTTTGAGCCTGTGCAAATGCAGTTGCATAAGTGCTATGACTATGAGCAATACCTCCGATTTTTTCAAACGATCGGTAGAGCTCGATATGTGTCGGAGTGTCAGACGATGGCCGTAAGCTACCTTCCACAACGTTACCATTCAAATCTACCACGACCATATCTTTCGGTTTCATTTTATCGTACGGCACACCACTGGGTTTAATAACAACTAGTCCGCTTTCCCGATCAATTCCGCTGACATTGCCCCATGTTAATGTAACAAGGTTGTAACGTACTAAATTGAGATTTGCTTCAAGAACTTCTTCTTTCAATTGTTTAAGCATACTTCTTACTCCACTGGTAACCAAACTTTCATCGTTGTTAAACCACGATTTGCCCATGCATAGTAGGGAATTGCTGTTAACAACATCTTGCCTTGTTTATCTTTCCGCGAAACTGTTGCCTGTAAGATAGTAAGACCACCAAAGAGTTCAGAATGTTTTGGTTTCACAACTACATTTTTTGGAAGAGTAATATTTTCCGTACCTTCTTTGTGATCAATCCCTTCTACACAATAGACAAACGGGCCATATTCAAGTACCGTATGATTTTTGTTTTCGGTAATAAGTTCATGCGCAACAATTCTTCTGACACGCATTGGGAAATAGAGCCGTACCACATCATTCTTTTTCCACTGTTGAGTAAGTTCAATATATCCATCGGTAGTTTTAAATGATACTTTCTTTCCATTAACAGTAATAATTATTGGATCGTTCTGAGGTTCGAGATACGCATACAAATCACCCGGCAGTACCTCATTCGTTGTCCATGATGGTATACGAAGCTTTAAGGTGAATACCGACGATTGCTGCGGCAACAACTTAATGCTAACCGATCCATCCCAAGGGTAACTTGTCGATTGTTCAACCTGTAGCTGTATTTCATTCAGCGTTATAGTTGCTTTATTAGAGAGATAGAGGTTAACGTAAAGGGTATCATTCCATTGAGCATAGCTATACGATGGGAGTGATGGTAAAAATCTCATTAAATTGGTTGGGCAGCACGAACAGTCGAACCATGGCTGGCGTGTACGATATCCATAGTTAAATGCAAAAGTAGTATCGGCTTCGAGAGGGTTAACATAGAAAAATTTTGTACCATCGTATGAAATTCCGGCTAATAGTGCATTGTAAAGAATTCTTTCGATTACATTAAAGAATTTTGCATTTCCGGTAAGTTGAAACAATCGTGCATTCCAGTACACATTTCCAATTGATGCACACGTTTCGCTATAAGCAGTTTTGTTTGGAAGTTCATAATCGTCTCCAACTGATTCACCCTCGTGACGGGCTCCGATACCACCGGTAACATACATTCTGCGTGTAACCATATTTTCCCAAATTTTCATAACAGCGTTTAAGTAGCTGTTATCATTATAGAGAGCCGCAATATCTGTCATGCTTGCATACATATACACTGCCCGCACTGCATGACCAACTATTTCGCTCTGTTGGACAACCGGTTTATGATCCTGACTATACGGCCCAAACAGAGTATGGGTAGTTGAATCACCTCGTATATCGAGGAAAAACTTAGCGAGATTCCGGTATTCTTCTTTCCCAGTTACAGCGTAGAGCTTTAGCAAACCGGTTTCAACAATCTGATGTCCGGGTGGGATTGTTATTTTACCATAACCAAACGTTTTTACGAGCAGGTCAGCATTCTTCAATGCAATATCGAGAAGTGATTTTTTACCTGTTGCCAAATAATGCGCAACAGCTGCTTCGAATAAATGCCCACTGTTGTAAAGTTCATGACTCGATTGCTCACGGACCCACCTTCCGCCGACAGAGTCGACCCACCATGCCGGCGGTTTTGTGGAATCTATTGTAAGCCAGGTCGTCAGGTAACCATCGGGCTCCTGACCAATAGCAATGATTGCAATTATTGAATCGAGATACTTATCAAGCAGATCGTTCGGATTTGTAATAAGGCTGTATGAAGCACCCTCGATAATTTTATAGACATCAGTATCATCGAAGGGCATTTTACCTCGTGTTGTTCCCTCTTTGATACCTCCGGCTATGAAAAAATTTTCAAAACGACCTTCGGCATCACATTTCTCAAAACCATGGTTGATGGTTACTTGTTGAATAGTTTTGATACGCGGTAACCAAAACTGATCTGTTACAGTTACACTATTCAAAGGTACAAACGAGCGTGCATACCATTGCTTGAGAATTTGTCCGTTAACACCAGAGGTCAACAACACAAAGAGTATAAGGCAACGTATTCCTTTTTTTAACATCATTCATTCCCTTTTCGCACCTGATCACGTAAATCAAGTAAATCTTTCATTACATTGTATAGCGAACCTGACCACTGTTTTGTTCCGAATGCGTCGTGAAGCTGGCAGTACAGTTTATATAACTTTTTATATATTTCATGATTTTTTTCATTTGGTGTGTACTGCTTGCCAATACCCGTCATTGCTTCTTTGGCTTCTTCTATCGTATCATAACCACCTGCTTTTTTACCTGCAGCAACAGCACCAAAAATTGCTGCACCGAGTGCAGGTGTCTGATCGCTCTTTGATACAATCATTGGACGACCTGTTACATCAGCGTAGATTTGCATTAACAACGAATTCTTGATTGCAAGTCCGCCACAGTTTACAATTTGTTTAATTGGTACACCGTATTCTTCAATCCGATCAATAATCCGAAGGGCACCGAATGCAGTTCCTTCGATGAATGCACGATATATTTCTGCTGGTGTAGAATGAAGTGTCAGACCTAACAATAAGCCGGTTAACCTCACATCAACAAGAATTGTTCGATTACCATTATTCCAGTCGAGTGCTAGTAAACCACTTTCTGCAGGTTTGAGTTTTTTCGCTTCAGCTTCCAGTGCTTTAAATTTCTGATCTGCTGTTTTACCATACTTATCGGGTACAATTGAATTAACGTACCAAAGGAAAATATCCCCTACGGCCGATTGTCCGGCTTCAATTCCATAGTAGCCGCTCATAACAGAACCATCTACAATACCACAAACACCGGGAATATCTGCAAGAGGCTGATTGTGTGATGCTACCATAATATCGCAGGTACTAGTACCAAGTATTTTAACAAGAGTGCCTGGTGCAACACCTGCACCAACTGCTCCCATGTGTGCATCAAACGCACCAACTGCCACAACGGTTTCTGTCGAAAGGCCGAGTTTTTTTGCCCATTGAGGTGAAAGTATTCCAGCAGGAATTTCAGATGTGTATGCTTTGTCATACAAACGTTGACGCAATGAGCCAAGTCCGGAAGAAAGCGCTTCAAGAAATTCGACATCAGGCAAGCCACCCCACTGTTCACCATACATTGCTTTATGACCAGCTGCACAAACACTTCTCTTAAAATCTTTCAGCGATTGTGGTTCAACAAGCATCATCGGTATCCAATCGCAGATTTCCATCCAACTATAAGCTGCGTTGAATACTTCTGGGTCTATATTTTTACAATGGAGTATTTTGCTCCACCACCATTCTGATGAATATACTCCACCTATTTTTGCAAGATATTGTGGACGTAGCTGACGTGCTTTTTCTGTAATGTATTCTGCTTCTGCAAAGCTCGTATGATCTTTCCACAACCATACCATTGCGTTTGGATTCTTCCGGAATCGTTTATCAAAACATAGAGGCATACCACGCTCATCTACCGGCATTGGACTACTTCCGGTGGTATCGATACCAATACCTATGACAGATTGTGGAGAAAAATTTGACCGTACCTTTTTTGCTTTCCGAAGAACACTTTTTATACAGTATTCTATTCCTTTGAGATAATCGGCCGGATTCTGACGTGCAAGATGAGGATCGCGACTATCGACAATAACTCCTTGTTTACCGGATGGATAATTAAAAATTTCCGTTGACAGTTCTTTTCCATTACTTATATCGACAATAACGGCACGACAGGAATTTGTACCGAAATCCATTCCAATACTATACTTTGCCATAGTACTTCCTCCGGATTACTTTACAGCAAATTTATAGATTGTCGTTTGCCGATAGGTTTCACCCGGACGCAACACTGTTGAAGGAAAGTTTGGATGATTTGGTGAATCCGGATAACATTGTGGTTCGAGACAAAACGCTGTACGATGTTGATATGCAACCCCTTTTCCACGAAGCATTCCATTAAGGAAATTACCTGAGTAAAATTGAATTCCCGGTTGATCGGTCCAGACTTCTAGTACACGTCCGCTTTTTTCTTCGTATACTTCAACAACTTTTCTTACTTCTTTAGTATAGTTGTTCAATACCCAGTTATGATCGTAGCCTTTTCCATAAAGAATCTGCTGGTGATTATCATTAATCCGTTCACCAATTTTTTTTGGTGTCCGGAAATCAAAAGGTGTGTTTTCAACTGGTAAAAATTTTCCTGTTGGAATAAGCCGGTTATCTATTTCTGTAATCGCATCAGCATCAATCATAAGTAGGTGATCAAGTATTGGCGTTGTAAAAGATCCACTGAGGTTGAAATATGAATGATGCGTCGGATTGAGAATTGTTGGTTTATCTGTTGTACCTTCATACACAATTCGTAAACCATTATCATTCGTTAAAGTATAAGTTACTTTCATCGTTACTGTGCCCGGATAACCTTCTTCACCATCAGGACTAACGTAAGTCATTGCTACACTTGGACCTGCAGTGTCTTCAACAATAACAGCATCCCACAATGCTTTGAAAAAGCCTTTCTCTCCGCCGTGAAGATGATTTTCGCCATCATTGATTGTTAGTTGATATTTCTTTTTATCAAGTTCAAACTGACCCTTATTGATTCTATTACCATACCTTCCTACAATAACACCAAAGAAAGATTTATCATTAACATATCCCTGCAACGAATCGTAACCAAAAACCACATCTTCAAACTTTCCGTTTTTATCTGGCACAAGAATTTCTGTTACCGTAGCTCCATAATTGATAATCTTAACAACTGCACCAGCTGCATTGCGCAGTGTAAACAGATAGACTTCACTTCCATCTGCAAGTTTGCCGTACAGTGTTTTTTCAACCATTGGCCCCTCTTTTTTAGTTTGTTGTTGACAATTAATAAAATTAAACACTACACAACATCCTACTATATAAAACAACATTTGTTTAACCATAGTACCCTCCAATAATTAATGTGATGGTATGTTTCAATATAAAAACGAACATTCTATCAAAACTGCATCAATATTAACCATGCTTTGAAAGAAAAGCAAGGATTCATTCAAGAAAATAACTTTGTACTGAAAAAATGTTTTTGTACTTTAATACTGCTTAATAATATACGAAGAGGATTACTGTGACACCGTATCATGAATTAACCGCAACATTGCTGTTATCGTGCCCTGACCGAAAAGGGCTCGTTTCACGTATTTCACATTTCCTTTTTGAACGAGGTGGAAATATTGTCGATTTAGATGAACACGTCGACCCATCGGAAAAGCTCTTCTTCCTGCGTATTTCGTGGAGTATGCAGGAATTTTCACTAAGTCCGGAACAAACACTCGAAGCATTTACTCCACTTGCAAAAGAATTCCACGCTAACTGGCAAATTCGTTTCAGTAATCAGCGGAAGCGAATAGCTATTTTTGTTTCGAAGTACGATCACTGCCTTCAAGAGCTTCTTTGGCGAAGCACGCTTGGTGAATTTGACGGAGATATTATTCTTATAATTTCAAATCATCCCGATTTGCAAACACTTGCCGAGCGTTATAACATACCTTTCTATGTTTTTCCAATAACTCCCGACAACAAACTTGAACAGGAACGCAAAGAGATTGCTCTGCTCAAGCAGGAAAAGATAGATACTATTGTATTGGCTCGCTATATGCAAGTACTCTCCCCACAATTTGTAGAACAATATCCTCACCAGATTATCAATATTCATCATTCCTTTCTACCTGCATTCATCGGAAAAAATCCTTACAAGCAGGCATATGAACGCGGAGTAAAAATTGTCGGTGCAACAAGTCACTATGTAACAAATGAACTTGACGAAGGCCCGATTATTGAGCAGGATATTGTTCGTATTTCACATAAAGATACGCTGGACGATCTCATCAGAAAAGGACGAGACCTTGAACGGTTGGTACTGGCACGCGCTCTGCGACTTCATTTACAAGATCGGGTACTTGTTTATGGCAATAAAACTGTAGTATTTGAATAGCTACCTTATGCCAACGGTTGTATATCCAACAACCCTCGAAATCCCGGAACTCCAACCGTATCGGGTACGAAAAAATAACTCCGAACTTTATCTGCAGGGACTTTTCCTTGCAGAAGGCAAGCGTGTTGTTGTGCGCCTACTTCAATCTCGAATTCAAACTCGTTCAATACTCACTATCCCTGCTGTATGGGAGTGGATACAGTCGCAGCCCGATGTAACAATCCCCGACACACTCACTGTCTATCTTGCCGACCGGAAGTATCTTTCTTCTCTTGTGGGTTACGACGTGCAACAACCGATACTTGCACTT